>Ga0207770_100218_pt1 | contig 40083 bp, 42 predicted proteins | sample A23E2SouthBayCA_FD_187729 | JGI IMG/M metagenome (GOLD analysis project Ga0207770, IMG submission 187729) | Aerobic enrichment media microbial communities from Eden Landing Ponds, California, USA - A23 E2 (SPAdes) | ecosystem: Environmental > Aquatic > Marine > Unclassified | place: Emeryville... | reverse complement strand
TCGCGAGCCGGTCGACCCACTCGGTCGTGGTGCTGGAGGCCAACGACGAACTCTCGGACAACGACAAGTCCACGGGCGGCACCTTCGACCAGGTGATCGAGGGGTTCGACATCCCGGCATCGGTGGTTCAGGACGACTGCGCGGACGTGGTCTTCGAGGCACCGGGCGCGAGCGAGCGACTCCCGATCCCGGGGTACGTCCTCGATTTCCCCTCGTTTCTGGAGTTTCTGGGCGAGGACGCGAGTGACCACGGCGCGGATATCCGGACCGGCTCTCGGGTCGCCGACCCGGTCTTCGAGGACGGTACCGTCGCGGGCGTCACCTATCGCGAGGGCGGCACGGAGCGACGGATCGAGGCGGACCTGGTCGTCGAGGCGACCGGGCCCGCCGCGGTGCTCGCCGAGCCACTGGGGATGTTCACGCCGGGCGAGGCCCAGCGCGGTATCGGCAAGGAGTACGAGATCGAGGGGCGCTACGACCTCGACTCGATGCTCTTCCGGTTCGACCACGACGCGGCCCCCGGCGGGTACGCCTGGACGTTCCCGGCGGGCGACGGCGTCTACAAGGCCGGCGTCTGCTGGGTCGACGACTTCTACGAGCGCCACGGCCCCGCCGAGCGAAAGACAATCGACGAGTACATCGACGAGTGGGTCGCCTCGGACGACCGCTGGGAGGACGGCTCGCGGCGCGTGGCCCACGCGGGGCAGGCGGTGTTGAACAACTCGCTGAACCGGCGCGCCGTCGACGGCCTCGTCGCCGTCGGCGACGCGGTGTCGAGTATCAACCCGCTGTTCGGAGAGGGGATCCGCCCGGGGATGGAGTCTGCGCGCATGGCAGTCGACGTCGCGATGAACGCCCTCGACGCGGGCGACACCTCGCGTGAGGCTCTCGCGCCCTACGAGCGGCGCTGGAACGACGAGAAGGGACTGCAGTGGCGTATCCAGCGGATCGTCGGCGAGTTGCTCTACGACTTCACCGCCGAGCAGCAGGCGTCGTTCGTCCGGAAGGCCGGCCGGATGGACGAGGCCGGCGCCGACCGCCTCCAGCGGTACGAACTCTCCCTGCGGGATTACCTCTCGCTCTATCCGTTCCACCCCGCGGACGTGAAGAAGGTCCCGCGACTCCTGCGACACGTCCGGTCGGCCTGACCCCCGAAAGGCGCCACGTCCGGTCGGCCTGACCCGCGAGCGACGGCGACACCGTCCGTCAACCGCCCGCCAGGCGCAGAAGATTCATACGCGGGGGCTCCGGGAGTCGACACATGAAGCGGCGGCAACTGTTGCGCGGCGCGCTGGGTGTGCTCGCGGGCGCCGGACTCGCGGGCTGTACGGGAGCCAGTGGCGAGGTGCCGGTGACGGCGGAGCCGCCGCCAGCGGGGCTCTCGACCGAGACCGACTCGGGGGGCGTCGCGCCCGGGTCGACGCCCGCCGGCGGGTCGGCCGTGGCGATCACCGATTTCGGCGGGCGCGAGGACGCCGACGGGTCGCTGATCGCGACCGTCACAGTGGAAAACCGGAGCGGGACCGAACAGGTCAGACTCGTCCGGGCGACGGTCGCGATAAACGACCTCCAGACCTCGGGCGATCGGTTCGTCCGCCTCGGGCCCGGCGAGGAACGCACCGTGTTCGTCCATGTGGACGTCAGCTTCCAGGCCTGGAACGCCAGCGGGAGTCTCACCCCACAGGTGATCCGGCGCACCCCCGCGACGCCGATCCCGACCGACAGGAACACGCCCACCGAAACCGCTGTGAGTGCCGAACCGTCACCCACTCCGTCACCCGGTGACGACACGCAGAGCGAGGCGGACACGGACTCTGGAACGTCGACGGCCTCGGCGACGTCGAAGGATTCAGGCACCCGGACCGACTCGTCGACCGCGACGGAGTGAGCCGCCGGCGCGACGCCGACCGCCGTCTCAGACCATCGCGTCGTCGCCGACGTCGGGGTTCTCGCGGACGTACGCGACGAGCGTGTCGAGATAGGACTCGACGGACGGGCACTCGATCCCGGTCCCGCGGAGCGCACGGCGTGTGTTCGGACAGGCGTATCGGGTGGGGTGGTCGAGGTAGTCTATCGTCGCCGGTTCTGCGGGCTCGCCGCGACGAGCGAGCGCCGCGAACCCCGCTTTCGCGAGCGGTTTCGGCGTCGGGAGCTTCAGGACGCGGTGCCCGAGTGCGTCGGCGACGGCGTCGACGAACGCCGGGACCGTGAGCGGCGCGGGGTCACAGAGCCGGTAGACCTCGCCGGCGGTGTCCGCGCGACCGCTGAGCTCGGCGATGGCGTCGACGACGAAGTCCCGGGGGACGACGTTGAGTTCGGCGTCCCGAGACCCGGGGACCGCGGGCGCGACCGAGAGCGCCGCCGGCTGGCCGAGCAGGAAGCGCAGCAGGTAGTACGGGCCGTCGTACTTGTCGGTCGCGCCCGTCTCGCTGTCACCGACGGTGATAGCGGGGCGGTATATTGTGGCCCGGACGCCACCGGGACCCGTACGCCGCTGGACGATGGCTTCTGCCCGGAACTTCGAGCGCTCGTAGTGGTTGTTGAACGACTGGCCCTCCACGAGGTGGTCCTCGGTGAACACGCCGTCGTAGCGACCGCTGACGTAGCAGGTGCTGACGTAATGCAACCGGTCGGTGCCCCACGATTCGGCGGCGTCGACGACGTGTGCGGTCCCGCGGACGTTGACCGCCTCGGCGAGGCCGGGGTCGACAGCGAGGTCGTAGACCGCCGCGAGGTGGTACAGTTCGTCGACCGACGCGAACACCGACGGGTCGTCGAGCCCGAGGTCCGGTTCGGTGATGTCGCCCTCGACGAGGCGGACCTGGGTCGAATCGTGACCGTGGTCGTCGGCCGCGCGGCGCTCCGAGATGTCGGCCGCGCGGCGCTCGGCGAGGTCGCGGTAGCGCGGCTGAACGAGGCAGGCGACTGGACCGTCACCGCGCGCGAGGAGGCGTTCGAGGAGCGCCGAACCGAGAAATCCCGGGAAGCCGGTGAGAAAGACACACGGTGGGGAGCTGTCGGCTGGATCCGTGGGACCGTCGAAGGGGTCCGTGGGGCCGCCAGCACTCCCGTTCATCTGAACCACTGCTGGATCGCTCGCTGGACGTGCGTGACCGCGACGAGTCCGCGGACGGTCCAGCGGGTGGGAACCGCCGGCGGTGTGTCGAACGGGCCGATACGGGAAGTCGCGACGGTGCGGGCCTCGAGGAACCGGCGGATGCCCTCGGGGCCGTGACGGCGACCGAGCCCGGAGTCGCCGAAGCCACCCATCGGCGCGTCGAGCGCCGCCCACCCCACCTGATAGGCGTCGTTGACACAGACGGTCCCGCAGTCGATCTCGCGGGCGACGCGCTCGCCGCGCTCGCGGTCGCCGGTCCAGACGCTCGCGTTCAACCCGTAGGGCGAGTCGTTGGCGGCCTCGATGGCCGCCGCGGTGTCCGGAACGGGTGTGACAGCGACGACCGGGCCGAACGTCTCCTCGCAGGCCACCGTCGAGTCAGGGTCGACGTCGGTGAGTATCGTCGGTTCGTAACAGAACGGGCCGACGTCCGGGCGGTGGCGCCCGCCTGTCAGGATCGACGCACCGTCGTCGACGGCGTCGTCGACGTGGCGCTCGACACGGGCGAGCTGGTCCCCGTTCACCAGCGACCCGACGTCGTCCTCGTAGTCGAAGTCGGTCCCGAGCGTGAGTTGCCGGGTCGCACCGACGAAGGCGTCGAGGAACTCGTCGTACATCGACTCGTGGACGTAGACCCGTTCGGGCGCCAGACAGAGTTGGCCGGCGTTGGCGAACGCGCCCTGGGCGGCCCCGCGCGCAGCCACGTCGACGTCGGCGTCGTCGAGGACGACGAGCGGATTGTTGCCGCCGAGTTCGAGCGACGCCTCGACGAGGTTGCGTCCGGCCTGTTCGGCGACGACCCGTCCCGTCGCGGTGCTGCCGGTAAAGTCGACGTGGTCGACCCGTTCTATCAGTGCCGGGCCGACTTCCTCGGGGTCACCGGTGACGACTGCGAGCAGCCCCTCGGGGAGTCCCGCTCGCTCGAGCAGTTCGGCGAGTGCGAGGGCGACGAACGGTGTCTGCTCGTCGGGTTTCAGGACGACGCCGTTGCCGGCCATCAGGGCGGGAACGACCTCGGACATCGCGAGGCTCACCGGGTAGTTCCACGGCGTGATCACGCCGACGACGCCGTCGGGTTCGTAGGTGACCGTCGCCGTGGCGGCGCCGGGGACCGCACCCGCGCGCTCCTCGTCGGCGAGCAGGTCCGGGCCACGGTCGGCGTAGTACATGCAGTTGAGCGGCACTTCGAGCGTCTCCTCGACGCCGTGGCGCCGTGACTTGCCGGTCTCCAGCTGGAGGAGGTCGAGCAGACGGGCCCGCTTCGAGAGGACGCTGTCGCCGAAGCGTTCGAGTACCGCGGCGCGTTCCGCAGGTGGCGTTTCTGCCCACTCGCGCTGTGCTACGCGAGCGCGCTCGACCGCGGCGTCGACGTCCGATTCGGCACAGACAGGAACCGTCCCGAGGGGCTCGTCAGTCGCCGGTGCCCGCACGGTGACCGACCCGTCACCGGTCGCGGGGACCCGCTCTGCCAGCGTCGCCAGCCAGCGCGAGGAAACGCGCGTCTCGTCCAGCAGCGACGTGGCGGTCCCCGACTCGATTGCCATACCCGCCTGTGGGGCCGGAGGCCCCTCTATCTGGTGGTGGGTTCGACGCGGCGGGGCTACCCGTGAGGGGGTCGGCCTAGCGCCGTCGCCGGGCGACGCCCTCCTCGGCCGTCTCGTCGGCGACGACCTCGTAGAGGGTCGCCCGGCCGCCGTCGTCTTTCGGCCGGAGGATCCGCCCGAGTCGCTGGGTGAACTCCCGCTCGGACCCGCTGCCCGAGAGGACGACCGCGACGTTCGCGTCGGGAACGTCGACCCCTTCGTCCAGGACGTTCGCCGTCACAACCCGGGAGTACTCCCCCTCGCGGAACCGCTCGAGGATCCGCCGACGTTCTTTCGCGCCGGTCTCGTGGGTGATCGCGGGTACCAGGAACCGTTCGGAGAGACGGTAGACCAGATCCGTGTAGGCGGTGAAGACGATCACTCTGTCCTCGCGGTGGCGGTCAAGAATATCGGCGAGTTCCGTCACCTTGCGCTCGGCGTTCATCATCACCTCGCGAGCGCGCTGTTTGGCGAGCAGGGCCTCGCGGGCCCGGGGATCGTTGCCCGACCGCTTGACGATCTCCTGGTAGTCGCTGCCGCTGCGTAACTGGATACCCGACTGCGCGAGGTAGTCGGTGAACGTCTCCTGGTGGTGCTCGTAGACCTCGCGTTCTTCGGGCGTGAGGTCGACCTCGATGCGCTTGATGTCGTAGGCCGCGAGGTGGTCGCCGGCCAGGTCGTCGACGGCGACCCGGTGGACGAGCGGTCCGACGAGTTCCTCGACGACCTCGTGGGCGCCGTCGGGGCGTTCGAAGGTCGCGGTGAGGCCTATCCGGGCGGGGGCGGCGAGCAGGCGAGCGATGTCCCGGTAGCCTTCGCCGCCGAGGTGGTGGACCTCGTCGAAGACGACGAGACCGAAGCGGTCGCCGAGTTCGTCCGCCCGCAGGTACGCCGAGTCGTACGTCGACACGGTGAGGTCTTCGAGGCGCTGCTCGCCGCCGCCGAGCTGGCCCACGCGCACGTCGAACTCCGTCTGGAGTTCGCGGCGCCACTGGTTCAGCAGGTCGATCGTCGGGACGACGACGAGCGTCGGCGTGCCCAGTTCCTCGATCGCGGCGATTCCGATAACCGTCTTGCCACTGCCCGTGGGGAGTTCGAGGACGCCCCGGCGGTTTGCCGCGTGCCAGTCGTCGAGGGCCTCGTGCTGGTACGCTCGGAGCTGGTAGGTCGAAGCGAGGTCGAGGGCGTGGAGGTCGAAGACGCGGTCCTCGTAGTCGACACCGCGCTCGTCGAGGGCATCGCGGAGGGCCGCGTAGCGGTGGGCGGGCGCACGGGCTGTCTTCGAGCGCTCGTCGCGTTCGACGCCGGGCAGGTCACCCGGGTCGACCTCCGTGTCGGGGAGTCCCGCGACGCGGACGGTCCCCTCCTCGTAGACGAGTCGAACCACGACCGGACCGTCGGTCGGCGACGGGCAAAACGCTACCGGGGCCACGGCCGGGAGGCCCGCCCGCTCGATGCACTGTCGAACGTACTGACGGTCACTCGCGGTCGTGCCCGGACAGGACTGCGTTCACGACAGCCCCGAGAACGAGGAGGAGACTGGCGACGGAGAGCCACGTCACCAGGAGGACGAGTGCACCGAGTGCCCCGAAGACGGCGTAGCGGTTTCCGAGGTCGAGGTAGGTACGGAACGCGACCCGGAGTACGACCCACCCACCCGCGGTGAGGATGCTCCCGGGGATCACGTCCCGCAAGTCGACGCCATCGGGGGACAACACGTAGTAGACGGGAACCAGCGGTATGGACAGTGCGACCGTCAGGAGGAGCGTACGAACCGGCCAGGGAACCGAACCGACGCGAGTGGAGGCGAATCCCGCGCCGACGACGATGCCGACCCCGACCAGCACCGTGACCGCGACGGCGGCGCTGTCCCGCCAGCGGACGGCCACGTGCTCGCTCTCGCCGTACACCTCGGCGACAGGCTTCGCGAGTCCCCGGAACAGCCGGAACGAGCCCCAGAGGAGAACGACCAGACCAGCGAGACTCACGCCTGTGCGACCGCTCGCGTCGGTGAGACCCTCGCGCAGGAGTCGTCGGCCGGCCGGCGACAGCGCGTCGCCCGTAGCCGCGATCACGGCAGCCGCCACCCGGTCGCCGGCGACGACCGAGAGAGCGACGAACCCGAGCAGGAGCGTGGGTAACAGCGACACCTGTGCGTAGTAGGCGATACCGGCCGCGGTGAACGATACGTTCGTCGTGCGGCCGTGTGCCGCGACTCGCGTGACGGTTTCCCGGAGCGTGGTCGGTCGGTCCTCCATCCGGTCTCACTCGCCGCGGGCGCTCGACTGTGTCTCACGGAACGTGACCGTGACGACGACGTCTCTCCCCGCCGCTCGCTCGACGCGACGCTCGATACGGTCGGCCAGCGCTGGTGGTGGCCCGGCTGCCGGCCGATTCACGGTGACCGCTACCGTGTCCCGGCCGCCGCCGGGAACCATGCTTGACCGACTCGCCGTCACCCCCACCAGTTCGAGGTCGGCGGACGCTCCGTCGGCGAGGACGTCCTGGACCGCCGTGTTCGCGTTCCGTTCGAATTCTATCTGGCCGGCCAGCGGAACGAGGCCGGCGAGGAAGACGACGACGAGCACGGCGATCACGACGCGTCTGCCGGTCAGGACAGTGAAAATATCGATAGCCACGTCGGAGTCCCCCGGAGTATCCAGTCGGCCGGCACCGGGGTAGTGGTCCATCGCGCGGAACGTGACGGCGCCGACGAGTGCGATGGCGGTGGCGCTGACGACGAGCAAGAGCAGGGCGCCGAACGCGACGGTGGGGAGTCGCCAGGCGAGGCCGACCCCGACGGCGGCGGCCGCGGGGATCAGGGCGGCGGCGACCATGACGCCGACGAACGAGACGGGCAGTGCGGTGGCGAAGGCGACGGCGCCAGCGCCGCCGGCACAGACCGCGACCGCGAGCGACAGCACGCCGGCGAGACGCGCCTGCTCACCTGTTCGACCGTCGAGACGTCGAGAACAGGCGGCACGAACGCGGTCGCCTGCGGGAAGACGCCGAACGCTGTCGCGCCCGCGACGGCGAGTACCAGGCCGCCGGCCAGACTGCGGAGTCCGTCCGTGAGGAGCGCGCGTTCGTCGGTGACGGCGCCGACGCTCGTCAGCAACGCGGAACTGACCTGCGGTGCGATGACCATCGACCCGACGACGACGGCCGGCGAGTCGAGGAGGAGTCCCGCCGTCGCGACGATGGCGCTCAACAGCGTCATCGTGTAGTACGTCGTCGTGTTCGGGTGCATCTCGCGGGCTTTCGTGCGGATCTCCTCGGCCGAGATCGCCTCTTCGCCGGCCGCCCCCTCGACGTACTCGGCTTCGAGGTCGGAGAGGCCCGGTGCGCGCGCCGTCTCGACGGCCGTGACCGTCGCGTACGTCTCCTCGTCGACACCCGCTTCGGCGAGTCGTTCAAACACCGCTTCGACGGCTTCGGTCGGGACCGTGGTCTCGACGAGGACAGTGTCCTCGCCCCCTTCGTCGTGTGCCACCGGGGTGACGACTGGCACGACCCCGAGTTCGTCCAGCGCGTCGAACAGTCCCTCCAGACACTCCCGTGGAATCCGCGCTCTGACTACTCGCATCGGTGTCGTGGCCTCCGACCGGCCGGGCCGCCAGCGCCCGCAGCGTCACTGCGTGAGACGGTCGCCTCGCCACGGCACCTCTCGACCGAGCACGACGGAGACACGACTCTCATCTGACTGCCAGGCGCTGGCCCGCCGACCGGCAAAACTATCCAGCGCCTACCGCGACGTCGACGGACGTAATTCGACCGTACGGCGACCCGCGGTCGCCTTTCTCTGGCCGTCCCCTGCACAGCGGGAGATCCGTCGGCCGTTCGGGTACTCACTCACGCCGGCAGTCGACGACGTCCATCTCCTCGTCGAGTGCCAGTGTCAGGGTGTCGTCGCCGACGGAGACGGTCGCTTCGAGACGGAACGGTTCCTCGGCGACGACGGTGCTCTCGTAGTCGAAGAGCGGCCCGAAGTCGGGGTCCCACGGCGGTGTCGTCCGTGGGCCGAACCCGTGTTCGAAACAGAAGGCGATCGTCGCCGGGTGGTCGACGAGCACCTGTATCAGCCCGGTGTGGATACGCGCTCGACAGCCCTCGCAGGCGTAGACGGCGATGGAGACGTCCCGTCCGTTCTCCCTTTCCTCGCCCGTCGTGTCGTCTTCGGCGACGCGGTCGTCCGGGCATGACGGGTCTGTGACGCTCATGCGCCCGCCACAGTGCGGGCAGAACCCCCGGACCGCCTGTCGGAACTGCGTGCCCCAGTAGTCGAAAAGCAGCGTGGGAAGTCGCTCGTCGTCACAGGCCGCGAGGAGGTTCGGCGGGGCGTCGAACTCGCCGGTCAGCGCGCCGCAGTCCCGGCACTCGATCCGGACCGTTCCCGTCCCGAACTCGGCCGAGACCACGCCGCCACACCGCAGGCAGTCGCCGACGACCACCGGAGTGGTGTCGTCGTCTTCGACCGTCAGGACCCCCGAGGCGGCCGCGGTCACGACCTGGCGGCCGGCGTACGAGAGGGTGTACCCGCCGTCGGTCTTCCGGACGAACCGCGGCCGGAGTTTGTCGAGGTGGTAGTTGAACCCGCCGGAGTCCCGGACACCGACCGCACGCCGCAGGTCGGAAAACCCCGCGACGGGCTCGCCGTCCACGCGGCGCTCCCACAGTTCCAGCAGGATCTCGATCCGCGTCTCGTCGGCGATGAGTCCGAACGCCGACTCCAGTTCGTCCCGTTCGGCCGCGTCGAGCATCGGGTCGTGGTGTGGACGGCCGACCTATCAGGATTTCGCCGGTCGGATTCTCAACCCTTTTGTCGATTCGCGGCCTCCCGTCGTGTATGAGCGAACAGGACGCCGCGGACGCAGCGGGAGAGTCGGTCGAGGACGAACCCGGAGACGCGGCGACTGATACGGAGGGGAGTGACGAGGAGCAGACGGCAGCCGCCGAGAACGGCGCGGCGGCCGACGTCGACGCCGTCGAGGAGGAACTGGCGGGAGCGGCGGACGTCGATGGGGACCTGGTCGAACGAGTCGCCGAGTCGGACTCCGAATCCGTCGCCCACGAACTCGCCGCCCTCCGGACCCGCGTCGAGGGACTCGAGGATCAACTCGACGCACGCGAGGAGGAACTGGACGATGTGACGGCGAAACTCAAGCGCAAGCAGGCGGACTTCCAGAACTACAAGAAGCGCATGGAGAAACGCCGAGAGCAGGAGAAACAGCGCGCCACCGAGGACCTCGTCGAGCGCCTGCTCGACGTCCGGGACAACCTGGTCCGGGCGCTCGACCAGGACGACGCCGACGCCGCGGACATCCGGAGCGGCGTCGAGACGACGCTCTCGCAGTTCGACCGCGTCCTCGCCGACGAGAACGTCGACGTCGTCGACCCCGAACCCGGCGACGAGGTCGACCCCCACACCCACGAGGTGCTGATGCGCGTCGAAAGCGACCAGCCCGAGGGGACCGTCGACGACGTCCACCGTCCCGGCTACGTGATGGCCGAGAAGGTCATACAGACCGCACAGGTCACCGTCAGCGACGGCGAGTAAGGGTCTGCGACGCGCTCTGCGAGTGGCGGATCGGCGGGTTTCCTCGCGGGAATAGACAAACATTAACCGCGCCAGTCTATTAGCAGGGAGTAACATGGCGAGCAACAAGATTCTCGGTATCGACCTCGGGACCACGAACAGCGCGTTCGCGGTCATGGAGGGCGGAGACCCCGAGATCATCGTCAACAGCGAGGGCGAACGCACCACACCCTCCGTGGTCGCGTTCTCCGACGGGGAGCGCCTCGTCGGCAAGCCCGCGAAGAACCAGGCCGTCCAGAACCCCGACCAGACCATCCAGTCCATCAAGCGTCACATGGGCGACGACGACTACAGCGTCACGCTGGACGGGGAGGAGTACACGCCCGAGCAGGTCTCGGCGATGATCCTCCAGAAGATCAAACACGACGCCGAGGAGTACCTCGGCGACGAGATCGAGAAGGCCGTCATCACCGTCCCCGCCTACTTCTCGGACAGCCAGCGCCAGGCTACCAAGGACGCCGGCGAGATCGCCGGCTTCGAGGTCGAGCGCATCGTCAACGAACCGACCGCGGCGGCGATGGCTTACGGACTGGACGACGAGACCGATCAAACTGTCCTCGTCTACGACCTCGGTGGCGGGACCTTCGACGTCTCCATCCTCGACCTGGGTGGGGGCGTCTACGAGGTCGTCGCCACGAACGGCGACAACGACCTCGGTGGCGACGACTGGGACGAGGCCATCATGGAGTACCTCGCCGACGAGTTCGAGGCCGACCACGGCATCGACCTCCGCGAGGACCGGCAGGCCCTCCAGCGCCTGCGCGACGCCGCCGAGGAGGCCAAACACGAACTCTCCTCGCGCAAGGAGACGACCGTCACGCTCCCCTTCATCGCCGCGGACGACGACGGCCCCAAGGACCTCGAAGAGACGATCACCCGCGCCAAGTTCGAGTCCCTGACGGCGGACCTCATCGAGCGGACGGTCGGTCCGACGAACCAGGCACTCGAAGACGCCGGCTACAGCAAGGGCGACATCGACGAGGTCATCCTCGTCGGCGGGTCGACCCGGATGCCCCAGGTCCAGGAACAGGTCGAGGAGATGACCGGCCAGTCGCCGAAGAAGAACGTCAACCCCGACGAGGCCGTCGCGCTCGGCGCGGCCATCCAGGGTGGTGTCCTCTCGGGCGACGTCGACGACATCGTCCTGCTGGACGTGACGCCGCTCTCGCTCGGCGTCGAGGTCAAGGGCGGCCTCTTCGAGCGACTCATCGAGAAGAACACGACGATTCCCACCGAGGAGTCGAAGGTGTTCACCACCGCCGCGGACAACCAGACGCAGGTCCAGATCCGGGTCTTCCAGGGTGAGCGGGAGATCGCCCAGGAGAACGAACTGCTGGGCGAGTTCGCTCTCAGAGGCATCCCGCCGGCCCCCGCAGGGACGCCCCAGATCGAGGTCGGGTTCTCCATCGACGAGAACGGCATCGTCAACGTCACGGCCGAGGACAAGGGCTCGGGCAACCAGGAGGACATCACCATCGAGGGCGGTGCGGGCCTCTCCGACGAGCAGATAGAGGAGATGCAGGAAGAGGCCGAGGAACACGCCGAGGAAGACCAGCAGCGCCGCGAGCGCATCGAGGCGCGCAACCAGGCCGAGAGCACGATCCAGCGAGCACGGACGCTCCTCGAGGAGAACGAGGAGAACGTCGACGAGGACCTCCAGGCCGACATCGAGGAGCGCATCGAGGACGTCGAGGAGACCCTCGAGGACGAGGACGCCACGAAGGAAGACTACGACGAGGTCACCGAGGCGCTGGCCGAGGAACTCCAGGAGATCGGCAAGCAGATGTACCAGGACCAGGCCCAGCAGGCGGCCGGTGCGGCCGGCGGTGCCGGTCCGGGTGGCGCTGCGGGCGCGGGTCCGGGCGGTGCGGCCGGCCCCGGCGCCGGTGCGGCAGGCGCAGGTGCCGGTCCCGGTGGCGCCGCCGGCGCCGAAGGCCAGGGCGAGGAGTACGTCGACGCCGACTTCGAGGACGTCGACGAGGAAGACGAGGGCGAGGAAGAGTAAGCAGTCCGACTAGCATCGACCCGGCTTCCGTTACCCGTTTTCGCGACGGTTCGAACCAGTAGTGTTCCCTTGCCGGTTCCAGTGACTCCTACCAGTTACAGGCCCAGTAGCCTGTATGCGAGTCACCGTCATCGGCGCCACCGGCCACATCGGCACCTACCTCGTCCCGCGCCTCGTCCGCGCAGGCCACGACGTCGTCTCGGTCAGTCGCGGACAGCGAGACCCCTATCAGGACGACGCCGCGTGGGACGCCGTCGAACACATCGAGATCGACCGCGACGCGGCGGAGGAACGCGGTGAGTTCGGCGACGAAGTTCTCGACACTGACCCCGACGCTGTCGTCGACCTGATCTGTTTCGAACCCGAGAGCGCCGAGTCACTCGTCGAAGCCCTGCGCGGCGAAATCCAGCACCTCCTGCACTGCGGGACTGTCTGGGTCCACGGCCCCAGTGACGTCGTCCCGACGAGGGAAGACGAACCCCGGACGCGACGGCCACTCGGCGAGTACGGTCGGAAGAAGGCCGAGATCGAGGAGTACCTGCTGGACGAGGCCCGCCGGAACGACTTCCCTGCCACGGTCCTGCACCCGGGACACATCGTCGGTCCCGGCTGGGAACCGCTGAACCCGGCGGGTAACTTCGACCCGGAGGTGTTCTCGCGACTCGCCCGGGGCGAGGAAGTCGCGTTGCCGAACTTCGGGCTCGAAACCGTCCACCACGTCCACGCCGACGACGTAGCACAGGGGTTCCAGCGAGCCATCGAGCACTGGTCGGCGGCGGTCGGCGAGAGTTTCCACGTCGTCTCGCCGCGTGCGCTCACCCTGCGGGGGTACGCCGAGGCCGTCGCCGGGTGGTTCGGCCGCGAGGCGACCCTCACCTACCTTCCCTTCGAGGAGTGGGCCGACCGCCCCGAGTACGACGAGGACGACGTCGCGGCGACGAAAGAACACATCAGCTACAGCCCGAGCGCCAGCATCGAGAAGGCCCGGGACCTGCTCGGGTACGAACCGCGATACACGTCGCTGGAGGCCACACGGAAGGCGGTCGAGGCGCTGGTCGAGGACGGACGGATCGAGACGGGCGAGTAGACGTCCGAGAGACGCAGGGTTCGCTACCGTTCGGTCTCGACGCCCTCCTCGTCTTCCTCGGGTAGTGCCCGGAACGCGTCGACGATGGCCTGTTTGGCGACCGCACCTCTGGTGGTCCAGTGGTGGGCGTAGTCTAACATGTCGTCGTAGACGTCCGGTTTACAGCCCGCCGCTCGCGGATGGCCGCCGCCGTTGACCTGCCCCGCGACCTCGTGGGCACGCTCGAACGTCTCCGACCCGCGGATCGAGGCGCTGCCCGCGGGCTTGACGATGACCGAGGCGTCGGCGCCCTGCTGGCGGAGGGCTTCTGCGACCTCGTTCTGGGAACAGCGGCCGTAGGTGACGCCGACGGTCCAGCCGTTCACCTCGCGCAACTCGGCGCGCTCGACGGCCTTCTCGATGAGCGCTTCCTTCTCGACGCGTTTCTCGCGGAGCAACTCGACGACCTCTGGCGGGAAGTCCACGCCGTGGTCGCGGATCGTCGCGACGTACTCCTCGGGTTCGGCCCAGCGGCCGTAGTCGGCGAGGTCGTCGCTGCGCTCGTCTTCCTTTATCCAGAGGTCGTGGTCGCGAGTCACGCGGGCGAGTTCGGCGAAGCGCTCGGGGAAGTCGTAGTCGAGTTCGGCGAGGGCAACGTCCGTGGTACACACCTCGTCGGAGTCACCGACGGTGAGGTCGACACCGGCCGAGCGGACGGCGTCGGCGACCTCGTCGTCCCACTGGTGGTGGTCGAACCACGTGACATCGGCGCGGTCGGCCAGCACGTCGATCCCCTCGATCTCCTCGACGCTGTCGGGACAGAGGTCACAGACGAAGAGGTCGGCGCCGTCGGGGAGATACTCGACGGCCCACTGGATACTCCTGTCGAGTTCGTGGGGGCCGGAGGGGACGAAGGCGGCCTCGCCGAGAGCCTCGCGGATCAGGGCGACACAGCCCATGCCGTCGGCGTCGGTGTCGGCGATCACGACCGTCTCGGCACCGGTGAGCGCCTCGGCGGCCTCGTTTTCTTTCTGTTCCCGGCGCAGTGAGTCGGGGTAGAAGAATCCCTCGCCGGGGAGTAGCGACCGCCGCTCGCGCGGGAGTCGCTCGTCGTCGATGAGCCAGTCGTCCATAGGGTCGCAAGCGTCCCAGCGACCTTGAAATCCCCGGTCCCGGGGCGCTCAGGTCCGCTCTTCCGCGGCCGTCTCGGACCGCGCGGACTCGACGGCGCGTGTGGACGGTCAGGCAGACAGTCCGGAGCCCGCTTCCTCGGCGGCCAGTTGCCGCACCGTGAGGACCGGGCGGTCACAGTGTCGGACGAGTCCCTCGGCGACGCTGCCCAGGAGGAAGGCGTGCTCGCCGTGCCGGCCGCGAGTGCCCGCGGCGACGACGTCGGCGTCGACGTCCTCGGCGTAGCGGATGATCTCCGCGTGGGGTTTGCCCTCGCGGACGGCCGTCTCGACGGACCGGTCGGCGTGGTCGCGGACCGCCGAGAGGGCGTCCTCGGCGGCCTCCTCCAGGGCGGCGGCCAGTTCGGCGCGGACGGCGTCCGGCGACCCCTCGAGGTCGCGTTGCTCGAGGACGTAGAGCGCGTGGACGCTCGCGTCGAACGCGGCGGCGAAATCGAGCGCGACCGACACCGCCCGGGCGGCCGTCTCCGAACCGTCAGTCGCGATGACGACAGTGTCGAACATACCCGGGTAGAGACGGCCCCACCTCATAAATCACGCGAGACCGGCACTGTCCCGTGAGACGGTCCCGCGCGTGTCCCGCGTCGCTGGCGAAACGGACGAGCGTGGCTACCTCGGAGGGTTTTTCACCGGGCCGGTCGGAGTGGCTGGCGATGACTCTCGAGATCGACCTGGTCCTCGCGCCGGTCGACGCCAGCGACCGGGCGGAGACGGCGCTGGCTCGCGCCGTCGCGGTCGCCGACCGCTTCGACGCGTCGGTCCACGTCCTCCACGTCGTCGACGAGTCCGTCAAAGCGGGACTGGAAACCGGCGACGTCGACCCACAGAGCGTCGCCGCCGACCAGCTCTCGGTCGCCGATGCCGTCGCCGGGCGCGCAGACGCCGTCGAACTCACGCAGTCGACCGCCGTCGGGTTCTCGCAGTCGCATCTGCGCCAGCATCCCGGAAGCGTCATCCTGGACGTCGCAGAAGAGATGGACGCCGACTTCGTCGTCGTACCCCGCGAACCCGGCGTCGAACCCGACGAGACGCTGGGCAAGTCCGCCCAGTACGTCGTCGAGTACGCCTCACAGCCGGTGCTGTCGGTCTGAGCGGCGGCGCCTGCCCCGCTCAGAGCCGGATCGACATCTCGAGTTCGAAACTCTCCGAGCTGGCGGTCTCGAAGCCGATCTTGCGGTAGAGCGCGATGGCCGCGTCGTTCCAGCGCTCGACGGTCAGCCACACCCTGTCGACGCCGACCGCCTGTCCGGCCCCGAGGAGATGTGAGAGGAGTTCGGTGCCGATGCCGGCTCCCTGGTACTCGGCGAGGATGAAGATGGCCAGTTCGTACCCGTCCTGGCGGTCGGGCACGAGGATAGCGTGCCCGACGAGGCGGTCCTCGTGGGCAGCGACCACGGAGACGGAGTCCTCGGTCACGATGGTCTCGAGCCAGTCGCGGATCGCCTCGGGGTCGATCGGCGGGATACCCTGTGCGCGGTCGGCGGGGTCGAACCCCTCGTACATCTCGACGAGCGCGTCGACGTCGCCGCGCCCGCTCTCCCGGAGGCGGATCTCCCGGTCTTCGCCGCCGGTGAACGCGGCCGGCGGGGACGGGAACGTGCCGACTGACTCGTCGGGATACGTGCGGTCGCTCATCTGACGAGAGTGACCGAGACGTCTGCGTTCAGGAGGACGAACTCGGCGACCTCCCCGAGGTCGATCTTCCCGAGCGGGCTGCGCTGGCCGCCCCCGAGGACGATCCGGTCGAAGCCGCCGGTCTCGGCGAGTTCGACGAGCTGGCTCCCGGGGTGTCCCTCGAGGACGTGCACCTCGGCGTCGACGCCGCTGTCGGCGACTCGTTCGCGGACGCCCTCGGCGACGGCGGCGACGTCCTCGTCGCTGGACGTCTCGAGTACCGCGACAGTCAGGTCGTCACCCGCCTCCCGCGTGCGTTCGAGCGTCCGGTCGAGCGCGTCGAACCCGTCCGCCCGACCGCCGGTTCCGAGGAGGACTTTCATACCCGTCGTCTCACCCCCTGGCGTCAAAAGCTTCCCGACCCGTGACGCCCGGCCGGAGCGCCCGGGCCCGCGAGGTGGACGTGGATGACCCGGTCACACTCCCGGTCGCCACAGACCGGGCACGCGCCGTCCTCGGTCCGGTCCGCGAGCGCTGCCGCGCCCTCGGGGTCCAGGTCGCCCGCCGCGAGCACGACGCGCTCCCCGGCGTGGCCGATTTCGTACCCCCCGTCGGTCTGCCGGACGAACCGTCCGCAGAGTTCGCCGAGATGGTAGTTGAACAGGCCAGTATCGGACATCTCGACTCGCGTGCGCAGCTCCGAGAACGCGAGCGAGTCCTCGGCAGCCGCCAGTTCCCGGAGGATCGCGAGCCGGTGTTCGTTCGCCACGGTGGCGAGCGCGTCGGCCGCCTGCGACGTGGCGTCGTCCGACGCGTCGCCGAACGGGTCTTCGACGGTCACGGACGAGGCGAGGGCGTCTCGGTTGACGTACTTTGTGGAACCTCTCGGCTGCGGTACAGAACTGTGGTTCGCGGAACGCTTACCAGCGGACTCGCCCACCGGGAGTGTATGCCGGCTGCCGACATCGAGTTCCGGTTCGAATCGCCCGCCGACGAGGATCGGTTCCTCCGGGAGTACCTCGTGGACGCCTGGGAGCGCTACCTCGCGAGCGACTACTGGGAGACCGGTTGGTTCTGGGCCTACCGCCAGTTCCGATCGTACGAGGCAAGTCCCGAGGGCGGACTCGTCGTGCTGGTCTTCGAGGGAGACCCCGACGAACTGGTGGCCACCGAGTCCGACCGCTGGGAGTCCGTCGCAGGACTGGAGGACTGGGAGCTGCGCAGATACGAGGAGACGGACGACGGGTTCGAATCACTGCTCGCACAGCAACGGGACGTGAAAGGACAGGTCGGCGGCGAGCGCGAGTACCTGCTGAAGCCGCTCGCGTCGCAGTTCTCGCTCGCGTACCTGCGCGAGTTCGACGAGTCGGTCCCGGCGGTCGCCGAGTTGACCGACGGCAATCCCGCCGGAGTCGGCTTCTGGGCGCTGTTTCACTACGTCTGTATCCAGACCGGGTACGACTGGTACGAGGAGACCGACATGTACCTGCGTGGACTGCGCAACCGGGTGAAGTCTGTCGCGAGGTATCGCGGTGCCGACGAGGCCCGCGAGGAGTACGACCGGATCCGCGAGGCGGTCCTCGCGATGGACGACCACCTCGACGAGTGGCTCGACGAACACCCGACCGGCGAGGGGACGATCCCCTGACCCGGCCGACCACAAGGATGGGTAGTGAGCAGTCTTCAGTCGTCGTCGCTGGCTTCGATCTCGTCGGGGTCGGCGTCGACCTGCGAGCGCCGGCGTGCGGCTCGTTCGATGAACTCCTGTGGGAGTTCGTCGATCTCGCCGGCCTGGACGGCCCAGAGTTTGGCGTAGAGGCCGTCCTCGGCCAGGAGCGTCTCGTGGTCGCCCCGTTCGACGATCTTCCCGTCCTCGAGGACGACGATGGTGTCCGCGTCCCTGATGGTCGAGAGGCGGTGGGCGATGGCGAACGTGGTGCGGTCGGCCGTCAGCTTGTCCAGCGAGCGCTGGATGAGCATCTCGGTCTCGGTGTCGACGTCCGAGGTCGCCTCGTCCAGCACGAGGATCTGCGGGTCCTTGAGGATGGCGCGGGCGAGCGCGATCCGCTGGCGCTGCCCGCCGGAGAGTTTCACGCCGCGTTCCCCAACTTTGGTGTCGTAGCCCTCCGGGAGATTTTGAATGAACTGGTGGGCTTCGGCCATCTTCGCGGCCTCGACGATCTCCTCGCGGTCGGCGTCGAACGTGCCGTACTCGATGTTCTCTTGGACGGTGCCGTAGAACAGGAACGTCTCCTGGCTCACATAGCCCATCTGCCGGCGCAGGCTCGGGATGGTCACGTCCCGGAGGTCGGTCCCGTCGATGCGGATGCCCCCCTCGTCGACGTCGTACATCCGGAGGAGCAGTTTCATGACCGTGGACTTGCCCGCACCCGTGGGGCCCACGAGGGCGATGGTCTCACCGCCGTCGACCTCGAAGGAGATGTCCTCGACGATGTTCTCGTCGTCGTACCCGAAGGAGACGTCGTCGTACTCGATGTCGCCGTCGACGACTTCGAGCGGTTCGGCGTCGGGGTCCTCGCGGATACGACTCGGCGTGTCCATCAGGCCGAAGATGCGCTCGCTGGAGGCGTGGGCGCGCTGGTACATGTTGATGATCTGCCCGAACTGGGCCATCGGCCAGATGAAGCGCTGGGAGAGCAGGATGAACCCGACGAACTCCCCCTCGCTCAGTGTCCCTGTGAAAAACCACGGGCCGGTGCCCGTGGTCTGCGATGTAAAGACCCAGAGGCCGCCGACGAGGAACGTGACGACGAAGCCGACTCCCGAGAGGAGTCGGAGGCCGGGGAAGAACTTGATGCGGGTGTTGATAGCCGCCCAGTTGGCGTCGAAGTAGTCCTCGGAGACGTCGTCGACGCGGTCGGACTCGAAGCTCTCGGTGTTGTAGGTCTTGATGACCTGGACGCCGCCGAGGTTGTTCTCCAGGCGTGAGTTGAGTTGCCCCACCGAGGATCGGACTTCGGCGTACTGGGGCTGGATGATCTGGACGAACTTGTAGGTGAAAAAGCCGATCATCGGGACGATGACCAGCGTCACCAGTGCGAGTTGCCAGTTCCAGTAGACGAGGATACCCGCGATGGCGATGACCATCACCGACAGCCGGAAGAAAGAGTTCATCCCGTCGTTGAGGAATCGTTCCAGCCTGTTGACGTCGTTCGAGAGGATGGACATGAGTTCGCCGGTCTGCTTGTCGGCGAAAAAATCCATGTTGAGCCGCTGCATCTTGTCGTAGGTGTCGGTGCGGATGTCGTGCTGGATGTTCTGGGCGAAGGAGTTCCAGCCCCAGTTGCGCGACCAGTGGAACATCGCGCCGACGGTGAAGGCGACGGCGATGAGTCCCACGGTGAACCATATCTGGCCGATCTCCTCGGTCGGGAGCCACGCGTCCGGGACTAGCGGGATACTGAACGGCGTCGTGTCGCGGAAGATCGCGTCGATCGCCAGGGCCAGCAGAAGCGGCGGAAGCAAATCGAGAACCCGCGCGAAGACGCTGCTGATCAGACCGACGACGAACTGCGGAGCGTTCTCGCGACCGTACTCGGCGAACAGCCGTTGCATCGGCCGGTCGACCCGCTCGCGAACGTCCTCGAACACCTCGTCCTCGTCGAGGTCTACACTCATCGAATACGTTCAGGAACTGGACTGTCAAAAGAGCGTCGGAGGCGTGTTGAACGTTCCCATCCGGTGATGTATCCGGCCTCGGGCTGAAACCGGTGAAATACTCCGCTTTCGGCGCGGACAGTGCCGTGTTGTACCACACTTCTCGGGGACGTACTCGGTTTCCGATAGCTTTCCGTGTGGTAAGTATCGTCGCAGTTCGGGGGCACTGGCGGAGTCGGGTCAGCCAGTGTCGTGGGCGCTCTCGGGGATCGCGACGCGGTCGCCGACGGCGAGTCCGGTCTCGTTGACCCACCCGCGGGGGACTTCGAGTACCCACTTGGCCCGGCCGGCGTAGGTGCGTTCGTACTCACCGTCCGGGACCGGTGCGTGATGGATGGTCGTCACCTCCTCGTCGGCGCCGATGAACACGATGTCGATGGGGAAGGCCATGTCTCGCATGACGTAGCCGTGGCGGTCTTCGGCGGGATGGACGAACAGCATCCCCTCGCGCGTGGCGAGTTCGGAGGTGTTGCTGAGTCCGAGGTAGCGCTTCGCGCGGGTGTCGGCGACGCGAGCCTCGACTGAGGCAAGTGGCGTGCCGTCCTCGTCGAACGTCGTGACCGTCACGCGCTCGTAGCCGTCGGGGTTCGGCGGGAAGACAGTGTAGACGAGGCCCGACTGGACGACGACAACGGCGACGGCCGCGAGTAAGACGACGGCGAGGAGGGTGGCGACGGTCCGGCGGTCTGCCATCACCGCGGCGTAGGGCGTGGGTCGCGGTAAACCCACGGGTTCGGGGCTGGAGTGGTGGGGGACCGGTGCGTCAGTCCTCGCCTTGCGTGGCGAGCAGGGCGACGACGAACGTGCCCGAGAAAACCGGGAGGAGCCAGAACAGGTCGAGCGAATCGCCGGCGAGGACGCTCCCGGCCTCGTAGCCGATGGAGGCTGCCAGGATGGCGACCATCGCGACGGTCGCGACGTCGAGTGTCTCCAGTTCGGGCAGGTCGACAGAGGGTGTCAGCGGCATGGATGGTGGGTGGACTGGAGGCCACTTCAGTGGTTTGTGAAGCGCGATTCACCTGGTGAGTGGGAGAGAAAGAAAGCGTTATTCCGGCGCGGGGGCTTGCTCGTCACGAGGGTCCGTGGTCTAGTTGGTTATGACGTGGCCTTTACAAGGCCGAGGTCGGTGGTTCAAATCCGCCCGGACCCACTGATTTTGCGACGAACGGGCGTGAGGAGCAAATCAGTCCTGCGGGCGATTTGAACTAGGGAGGAGCTTTGCTCCGACCGAGGTTCAAAATCCGCCCGGACCCATCCTGCGACGAACGGTGCGAGGTGTGAGCGGCGCGAGCACCCCGATGTGAACGGGGAGCGAAGCGACCCTGAACGGGCGTGAGGAGCAAATCAGTCCTGCGGGCGATTTGAGCCAGACAAAACGCGCGCAACGGAGTGAGCACGTCTCGGCGAGGTTCAAATCCGGCCGGGCCTACTGAGTTTATACCCCACTATAGTGCTCGCAGACGAGCAGATCCCCGAAATACTGCACCGTTCAACACACCGTCGAGTGGACGTCCACCCTGACGAGTGCCTCGGGCGGTTCGCCGTCTTCCTCCAGCGTGGGTTCCCGACCCCGGTACTTCCGGAACAGTCGCGTCCGACCGGCCCAGAGCTCTTCTTCGTCGGTGACGATCTCGGCGGTGCCGAACATGACGACGTGCCACTGGCCGACGCCGTCCTCCGAGCGCTCGATGGAGAGGGCGATCCGGGGGTTCTCCCGGAGGTTGTCGAGTTTGCGGCCGCCGGTGACGAACTCGACGGTCTCGTCCTCGTAGCAGTACCACACGGGCGCGACGTGGGGACGGTCGTCACGACAGGTCGAGACATGCGCCATCTCCAGGCTGTCGGTCACCAGTTCCGCGGCCTCCTGCGGAACGCCGGTTTGAGCCATACCCGACCGAAACAGCCCTGTCCCGGATAAGCGTTCGCCTCGCGGAACCTCCGCGGGATCGGCGAATCCTCAGGCGACCCCGAGACCGCCAAGGACGAGGCGGACGCCGATGAACCCCAGGAGCGCGAGCACAGCGACCCGGCGGTGAGACTCGTCGACGCGCGACCGGAGGCGTTTGCCGACGGCGACGCCGGCGACCGCAGGGAGCACAGCGGCGAGTGAGAGCGCTGTGATGGTCACGTTCGGGTAGAGGCCGAGCAGGCCCGCCGCGCCGACGCGGACGCCGTTGAGTCCCAGGAAGACCATGGCGACGACGCCGACGAACAGGCCGTGTGAGAGGTCGAACCGGCGGACGTAGGCGATGAGCTGGACGCCCACGTTGGTCCCGCCGAAGAGGAACCCGCCGACCGCGCCGACGCCGACCATCGCAGGCGTCGTCTCGACGTAGCAGACGTCTCTGAGTGTGTCGAGACCGGGGACCAGCACCGCCCGCTGTGCGGTCGCGACGAACGCGAGCGAGACGAACCCGAGGCCGACCTTGAGGGGGCCGGTCGGCACGCGGTCCAGGACGACCAGCCCGAGGACCGTCCCGGCGAGGGCGGCGACGATCAGCGGCGCGAACCGTCGGCCACACGAGCGCAACTCCGGGGCCGAGAGGTCGCGGACGAGCGAGAGGTTCACCGAGAAGATCGGCACGATCATGAACACGACAGCGGTCGACGGCTCGGCGAACGCGCTCGCCAGCGCCATCGTCCCGACGAGTGCGAAGCCAAAGCCCGCGAGGCCGTTGACCGTACCGGCGACCAGCAACACTGCGACGACGATGGCGAGCAGTTCCGGCGTGAGCGACACTGCCACGCTCCGGACGTTCACTGAGGGCGAATAAGTATCTCAGGTAACCACGAAGAAACCTCGTTTCGGCCCCGACCGGCCGGTGACCGGAGGAGTTGATGGGGCCACCCGAACGTCTATGCCCGCGAGGCCGAACGGTGGGACGATGGACGACTCCGAAGCGGCGGACGGTCGGGTCTCCGAGCGTGTCAGGGGTATCGAACCCCAGCAGATACGGGTCATGTTCGACCGTGCTGCCGAGGCCGAGGCGGCCGGAGCGTCGGACCTGGTCCACCTCGAACTCGGGGAACCGGACTTCGACACCCCCGAGCACGTCGTCGAGGCCGCCCACGAGGCCGCGACGGTCGGGCGGACGAACTACACCCACAACGCCGGCGTGCTCGAACTCCGGGAGGCCATCGCGGACCGACTCTCGGCGGCGGACCGGCCAGTCGACCCCACCTCGGAGGTGGTCGTGACGACCGGCGGCGTCGAGGCACTGTACCTCGCGCTCCTCGCGGTGGCAGACCCCGGCGAGGCGGTGGTGATCCCGACGCCCGCCTGGCCGAATCCCATTTCGGGGGCCCGCCTCGGTGGGGTCGAACCAGTCGAGGTTCCGATGCCTGCCGAGACGGGATTCGAACCAGACCCGGAACGGATCGTCGAGACTATCCGCCCGGAGACGGCGGCTGTCGCGATCACCTCGCCCTCCAATCCGACGGGGCGGGTCTTCCCGCCCGAGGCAGTCGAGCGCGTTCTCGCGGCTGCGGTCGAACACGAGGCGTTCGTCCTCGCCGACGAGGTGTACCGCGAGTTGACCTACGGGGAGACGCCGCCGCGGGTGGCCGACATCGCGACCCCTGCACAACGCGAGTGGGTCCTCACCGTCGAGTCCGTCTCGAAGACCTACGCCATGACGGGCTGGCGGGTCGGCTGGCTCTCGGGCCCCGAAGACGTCTGTTCGCAGGTCACGAAGATCCACGAGAGCACGACATCCTGTGTGAATACCCCCGCTCAGTACGCCGCGGTCGCGGCGCTGACTGGCCCACAGGACCCAGCCCGAGAGATGCAGGCGGCGTTCCGCGACCGGCGCGACTTCGTGGTCGACCGCCTCGCAGATATCCCGGAGATCAGTTGTGCAGAACCCGAGGGGGCCTTCTACGCGTTCGTCGACGTCACTACCCTGGAGGGGTCGAGCATGGCGATCGCGACGCGCCTGCTGGACGAGTACGGCGTCGTCGCGGCACCGGGGTCGGCGTTCGGCGCGGGCGGCGAGGGCCACCTCCGTTTCAGTTTCGCCAACAGCAGGGGCCGACTGGCGACGGGGCTGGACCGCTTCGAGGCGATGGTCCGGGACGAGCGGTAATCACCGGAGTTCTTCGAGGAAGCGCCGCGGGAGTCGGTCGAGGACCGCCGGCGGCAGGACCGCGACGAGTCGCTCGCCGGCGTCGACGAGGGGTTTCCTGACGACCGCGTAGCCGAGCGAGACGGCGACCAGTCCGACCACGACCGTGCGAAACCGCCCCGTCGAGGCGGTGAACGGGACGACCGCCAGTCCGGCGGCGAGGGCGAAGTCCTCCGGTGCGCCGTCGTAGCGGATCCACCGGCGGGGGCGGATCCAGCGACCGTTGAAGTGGTCGTAGACCGCCCGGTCGACGGTGCCCTCCCACGGCCGGAGCGAGAGGCCGCCGCCGAACGCGTCCATCACCGAGTGGAGCGCCGCGGCCGCGAGCGCGGCGGCGAGCGCGACGGTGACCGGCGTCGTGACGAACGCCGCGAGGAGGACCGAACAGAGCGCGACCACCGAGTAGTAGACCGGGAAGTGCAGCGTCTTCCGGTGGGCGCCGGCGAGGTCCAGGTCGGGAAATGCGCCGCCGACGGCACCCGCGACCAGGGCGACCGGCGCGTACTCGGGCGCGACCGCGAGCGTGACGCTCGCGAGGGTCATCCCCGCCAGCGCGTGGGTCGTCGCCATCATCACCCGCTCTAGGTGACCGAGTCGTATCCGTGTTCCGCCGGTGTCTCGGTCCCGGGCGAGCGTGAACCGGCGCCAGCCAGACGGACAGTCACCGTCACAACGAGACACACCGCCACCTCTGGCCCACCTGTAATAAACGGACTTTCGAGATAGCGTCGAATCCAAGGAGAACGGTGCCCTCGTATCGGCCCGGACCATGGACGTCACCAACCTTCAGTCCACGGATGGCGAGGAATCGGACCATCCGGTACAGGTCGGCACGCCACTGCTCACGGCGGGCGTCGAGAGCGCCTTCGACGGCGTCACGGTACGCTCGGCGGAGGTCACGTTTCGGCCGGGCGAGCGGACGAAGTTCCACGCCCACGCCGGTGTGCAGATCCTCTACGTCACGGAGGGGTCCGGGATGATCGGTAACCGCGAGGGCGAGCGCGAAGTCTCCGAGGGCGACCTGGTCGTGTTCGAACCCGGCGAGGAACACTGGCACGGCACCGCGAGAGACGCCGACAGCGAGTTCAGCCACGTCTTCTTCCTCGCGGAACCGGACGACGGGGAACTGGACATTCAGGAAGCGCCATAGATGGAGTACACGACGCTGGGCTCGACCGGGATGGAGGTCAGCGAGGTCTGTATCGGCTGCCTGAACTTCGGGTCGGGCCTGCGGCCGGACTGGGAGAGCACCGTCGACGAGTCCGAGGACCGACTGGTCGCGGAACTCGACGTCACGGACCCCGCCGACGCCGAATCGGCGACCGAGGCCGCCGTGGACCGCTTTGGCCGGATCGACGTGCTGGTCAACAACGCCGGCGTCTCCTACAAGGGCTTTTTCGAGGAGATGGAGATGGCGGAGATCAGAGACCAGCTGGAGGTGAACCTCTTCGGGGCGAGGTCCGTCACCCGCGCCGTCCTCCCGGTGATGCGCGACCAGCGCTCGGGCCACGTGGTCTCGATCTCGTCGGGCGCGGGCCTGTCGGGATTCGCGTTCAGTTCGGCCTACGCCGCCTCGAAGTTCGGTCTCGAGGGGTGGATGGACGCGCTCGACGAGGAGGTCGAACCCTTCGGTATCGACACGACGGTCGTCAACCCCGGTTTCTTCCGCACGACGCTCACCGACGAGCGGTCGATGCCCTTCACGGACCCCGCCATCGACGACTACGACGAGCGCCGGGCGGAACAGATGGACTGGTGGAACGACCAGGGCGGCCAGCAGCCCAACGACCCGGCCAGACTCGCCGAGGCACTGGTCGAGATCGCCGGCGAGGAGGACCCCCCGCGCCGGTTTATCGCCGGCGAAGACGCAGTCGAACTCGCCGAGGAGAAGGTCGCCGAACTCCGGGCGCAGATCGACGCCTACCGCGACCTCTCGACGTCGATGGCGTACGAGGACCCGTAATCAGTGACACCTCGAACGATGGACACAGCATTTGGACTGGTGAGGACTCGTACCGTGAGCGAACGACTATCGCACCCGCTCGGGAACCTCCCGGGGCAGTCCCGGCGCGGTACTCCGGGGCAGGGGCTCCATCAGTGACGGCGACCGAGATATCCGACGTCCGCGCAGCGGCACTCGACTCCGGGCGGAGCTGGCTGCTCGTCGCGCTGGGCGTCGTCACCGTCGTCGGCGTCGCGCTCTTCTACTGGGGCACCGCTCCCGAGAGCGATTGAATCTCCCGGAACCCACGACAGCCCTGGATACCTCCGTTCAGCACTCTCGGATACCGTCCGCTCGCACCAGCTAGTACGTCCGGGAACTCGCGGAACCGACGTCGACCCGGACGAGCGTGTTCTCGCCCAGCCAGGCGTCCTCTGGCGCCCCGTATCGGCGGTTGATCCGCCGGTTGGCCTCGCGGTAGTCCGCGACGTCTTCGACCACGGTGGCGGTCCCCCGGAGCGTGACGGTCCACTCGGGGTCACCGGCAGTCGACCGTTCGACCGAGAGCGACACGTAGGGGTTTTCGCGGATATCTCGAAGTTTCCGGCCGCCGGTCACGAGTTCGACGACGCCGTCTTCGTACCGAAACCACACCGGCGCGACGTGGGGTCGGTCGTCGCTGCACGTCGCGAGGTGGGCCGTCACCGGCTCGCCGGTCAGGAGTTCCTCGACGCGCTCGGAGACGTCACTCATGACCGGGGATAGCGTCGCGTCTCGTATAAGTCGCCGGAAAATATCGGTCTGCGGTGCCAATCGCGGCCGGAGCTCCCCGGTGTTCGCCTACTCGATATCGATACTGGTCGAGGAGTCGTCCTCGACGGGCTTGGGGGTCGGGAGGTGGACTTCGAGGACACCGTTGCGGTACGAGGCGGTGATCTCGTCGTCTCGGACCTCGCCGGGGATGCGGACGCGTTCGAAGACCCGCCGGCTTCGCGAGGCGTGCTCGTCGCCGTACTCGTGGGTCGCCTCGATGGTCAGGACGCCGTCCTCGAATCGGAGATCGATGTCTTCCTTCTCGAAGCCCGGGACGTCGGCGTAGATGACGTGCCCGTCATCGCCCGTCTCGAGGTCGACGTGGCCCTCGTAGCGGTCCCAGCGCGTGTCGCTTCGGTCCTGGAGGTGCCGGTCGTGGTCGGCCTCGCCCCGGAGCTGCCGGCCGTAGCCGGTCTCGCCGTAGGGCGTCCACATCGAACGTCGCATCTGGTCGAACAGTCGTTCCATCTCGTCGAAGGGGTTCTCACGAGCTGTCATCGGTATTCACCGCTCTATACGGCGTTTCATATAATAAATGTCGCGAGGATTATGATAGCACGTGTCCGGCAGGTGGGAAACGCTCGGGGGCGACATCATAGAATCGAAGCGTCATTTCCGCTCTGACGGCGAACGCGGTATCCGTCTCGGCGAACAGGTGGCGGTCCGCTTCCTGCAGGATCACCTTCGGGAGTACCTCGAGAGTGAGTTCGGTGGCGCGTTCGCGTTCACTAGCCGCGACGGCAACCGCGTCGAAGTGACCGCCGACTCGGTCACGGTGAACTGACCGCTGGTGGGCACGCATTCAGGGGGTTCCCGCCGCGGTTCGTGTTCGGACGCTTCCCGGGGGTGGTCGGCACGGTCAGCCCAGCGCGCGCCAGCAAGCCACGGCGACACCCCACAGCGAGACGTCGGCGTCGAATCCGGCCAGGGCTGCGAGACTCGACGGTTCGACGCCGGCGCCGAGTCGAGCAACCGTCGCGTGGCGGACTCGAACGTCGACGGCCAGGTCTGCATCGGTGAGTTCACGGGCGATCCGTGCCTGGCCGACAGGGAGTGCCTCGACACCGGACAAAAGCGTTCGAGCGGCGGCGAGACTCGGCGCGTCGAGGACGACGCGATTGCCTTCGGACCAGACGCGGCACTTCTCACCGTCGATGGTCACGTCGAGGTCTGCCTCGACCGAGAGCGCCTCGCCCGGATTCGCCATCACTCTTCGCGGGTCGTTATCTCGACGGTCCCGTCGACCTCCCAGTGGGCGTGTTCGGCGTCCTCGCCGGTGCCGCTGGGCACGGCGACGTGCATGTCCTCGAATCGGTACTCGATAGTCGCGTTCCGACCCGTCAGTCGGTCGTAGAGGGCGATCCCCAGTTCCGGCCAACTCGTTGTCTCCGTGATCTCGTCGGCGGACGTGTCGTCTGTACTCATGCTTCCATTGCGGGTTGGTACCACACAGACAAAAGGGGGCCAGCGAACCAGTTGGGTACGGGGAGTGACGAACCAGTTGGGTACGGGGAGTGACGAACCAGTTGGGTACGGGGAGTGACGAACCAGTTGGGTATCCGGAAGGGGCCGGACCGCGATGGAGGAACCCGAGCAACTACGTGGTCCGGCGGCCGAACGGAGAGTGTGACCGCGACGGAAGAGCGACCGACCGGTGGCACGCGGGAACTCGTTCGCTTCTACCTGCTGGACCACCGCACCCTGCTCGGGAAGGTCATCGACGTCGGACTACTCGTCCTGAATCTCGTGTTCGTCGCGGTCTTCGTCGCCGAGACGTATCCGCTCTCCCGGGGGACCGACGCGTTGCTGTGGACCGTCGAAGTCGCCATCGCCTGTGTCTTCCTCGTCGAGTACGTCCTCAGACTCTACGGGGCCGAGAGCCGACTGTCGGAGGCGCTCAACGGCTACACGCTCGTCGACCTGGTGGCGGTCCTGCCGACGTTCCTCGTGTTGCTCGTCCCCGCGTCGGCGCTGTTCGTCAACGTCGGCTTCCTGCGGGTGGTGCGAGTGATCCGGGTGTTGCGCTTCTACCGGTTCACGCGCGACGCGGAGTTCTTCTTCGGGACGGTCTCGGACAACACGCTCAGAGCGGTGAAACTCCTGCTGACGGTCCTGGTCGTGTTTTTCGTCTCCACCGGGCTGTTCTACAGCGCCGAAGTCGAGGCGAACCCGGCGGTGGAGACGTTCGGCGACGCGTTCTACTACACGGTGGTGACGCTCTCGACGGTCGGGTTCGGGGACGTCCTGCCGACGACGCCCGCCGGTCGATGGGTGACGGTCGCGACCATCCTCGCGGGGATCATCCTCATCCCCTGGCAGGCCTCGAAGATCGTCCGCGAGTGGGCACAGCGCGACACCGTCGACGTGACCTGTCCGAACTGTGGGCTCACCGGTCACGACCGCGACGCCTCACACTGCAAGGCCTGTGGCCACGTGATCTACCAGGAGTTCGATTCCCAGCAGTGACCGGACGTGGGGAGCCAAACTCGGCGGATATCGCCGGTGACACCTCACACCAGTCGGCGATCTAAACACCTAGACTTCACTGTTTTGTCCCCACAATCGGACGAGAGCGTATGGGCGTCAAGAACATCCTCGGAGCGGGACTGTTCGTCCTGATCGGGATCGGCATCCTCGCGTACGGCGGCTACGACTACACACAGGCACAGGAAGACGTCGAGAGCGCGATCCAGGTCGACGGCACGATCGAGAACACCGGGATCGAGGAGGTCACCTACCGGCGAGACACCGACGACGACGGGATCAAAGAGCGCAAGACCGACTACGTCGCCACCGTCCAGTATACGTACACTCACGACGGACAGACCTACACCAACGACCAGGTCTACCCGGGCGGGACGACCGACACTCGCTTCGGCAGTCGTAGCGGAGCAGAAGACCTCGCGAACGACTACTCGGCCGGCCAGACGGTGACTATCTACGTGACGCCTGACGAGCCCGGGACCAGTTTCCTGGTGAACGACATCGACATGCTCAACTACGCGATCTTCGGTGTCCTCGGTGTCGTGTTCGCCCTCGGGGGCGTCGTCTCGCTGTTCAAGGGGAACTGACGCGGCCCGAGAGTGGCCGGCCGGAATCGGCTGGCCGAGAGGGGTCGTCCGCCTTTCCGCTTGCCCAAGAGCTACGTCCGGGGGTACGAACCACCGGGTATGCAACCGGACCTCTACGACAGTCTCGACGGACAGGTCGCGCTCGTCACGGGTGCGAACCGCGGCATCGGCCGCGAGACTGCACGCGGACTGGTCGATCTGGACGCGACCGTCTTCGCGGGCGTCCGCGACGTCGACTACGACGTCCCCGCGGGCACCGAACCGGTCGAACTGGACGTGACCGACGAGTCGCAGATCGAACGAGCGGTCGACCACGTCGTCGAGTCCGCCGGCACCGTCGATATCCTCGTCAACAACGCCGGTATCGGCGGTGCGGGAACCACCCTTGACGGTGTCGAGACGGCGACGCTCGACCGGGTGCTCGACGTCAATACCCGGGGACCGATGTTGCTGACCAGACACGCGCTCCCGCAATTGCTCGACGGCGAGGGCGGACGTGTCGTGAACGTCTCGTCGGGCCTGGGGATCCTCTCGGACCCGATCGACGGCGACCACCCCGCGTACCGCGTCTCCAAAGCCGGGATCAACGCCCTCACCGTGTCGCTGGACGTGAGCCACGCCGACGAGGGGTTGATCGCGAACTCCGTCGACCCCGGGTGGGTGGCGACCGACCTCGGCGGCGAGGAAGCTCCCCGCACGCCCGAGAAGGGTGCCGAGACCCCCGTGTGGCTCTGTCGGTTCGAACCCGGCTCGCCCGCCGGACTGTTCTGGAAAGACCGCGAGGTCATCGACTACTGACCGGGCACACGCCAACCCCGCGGACGAGATCACTCGGTCGGGAGCACGGCGACGCTGGCCCCGCGGGCGAGATCACTCGGTCGGGAGCACGGCGACGCTGTCGACGGTCACCGCGCCGCTCTCGGTGGCCAGGTCCGTGCCGGTGAGGACGTCGGTCGAGTCGGCGACGTCGACGGCGACCGTGGCGGGGCCGTCGGCGAAGTTCAGGACGACCGCCACGGCGTCGTCGTCGGTCGCACGTCGGTAGGCGACCACGCGGTCGGCGTGACCCTCGCGGACGTCGACGTCGAGTCGGTCGAGGGAGGCGTCTGCCGTGAGCGCGGTGCGGTCGTGGCGAGCCTCGGCGAGTCGCTCGACGTGCTCGCGGAGGTTCTGGCGGCCGTGTTCCCACGCGAGGTCGTCGCGCTTGCCTCGCTGGCCGAACTCCTGGCCGGCGTACACGAGTGGCGCACCCGGGAGCGTAAAGAGCGCCCCGAGCGCCGCTTCGGCGGCGTCGCGACCACACTCGACGATGTAGCGGGTCTCGTCGTGGTTTTCGGCGTAGAGCATGAACGCCGAGTACTCCGGGAAGGCGGCTTTCCCCCGTTCGTCGATGGCGTCGAGGACGTCACTCGCGGGGGCGTCACCCCGCCCGACGCGCCGGAGCGCGGCGTAGGTCGTCGAGTCGAAGTGCATGTCGAACAGCCCCGCCTGGAAGTCCGCGATGTAGGGAATCGTCTCGTCGAGGAGGAGGAACTCCCCGTCGCGTTCTTTCATCCGGTCGTGGATCTCCCGCCAGAACGGGTTGGGGACGGCCCAGGCCATGTCACAGCGGAAGCCGTCGACCAGCGGCGCCCACTGTTCGACCGCGTCGAGGAGGTGGCGGCGGACGGGGAGGTGGTTGAAGTTGAAGTTCGCGATGTGTTCCCACTCGAAGTACGTCTCGGGTTCGGTCTCGGAGCGCCACTCGTACCAGTCGCGGTACTCGCTGTCCGGGTCCGAGACGGCCGCCTGGAAGTACGGGTGGGTGCGGGCCGAGTGGTTGCAGACGAGGTCGAAGAGGACCTGGATGTCGTGGTCGTGGGCCGCGTCGATGAACCGTTCGTAGTCCTCGCGAGTGCCCAGGTCCTCGGCTATCGAGAAGAAGTCCGTGACGTTGTAGCCGTGTGGCGCGTGGTCGTTCTGGAGCACCGGCGTCAGCCAGATCACGTCGACGCCCAGGTCGGCGATGTAGTCCAGTCGGTCGGTTATCTCGTCGAAGGCGCCACCGTCACCGTCGCCGAAGGTCCGGACGTAGATCTCGTAGATGACCGAATCCTCGGCCCAGGCCGGTGGCTCGTAGGGTTTCCTGACCGTGATATCGCTTGCGTCGTCGCTTCCCTCGTTCCCGCTCTCGCGCGAGATATCGACCGCGTCGGGGACGCTGTACCCCCTCTCACCCAGTGCGACGGCGTGGAATCGTGCGCGGTCGGGAAGCCGTTCGAGGGGAATCGTCAGACTGAGGCCGTCGGCGTCGATCCACCGCCAGGCCAGGTCGTCCCGGTCGTCCAGCAGGAACTCGACGTCGAGATCCGCGGGCGTCTCGTCGCTCTCGGGGTTGGACTGGGGGTCGGCGCGGACGACCACCGACTCGTCCTCGACCGACGCCGAGAGTGACAGACTCGGGCGACCGCTCCCGTCTCGTACGACCTCGGTGTCGAGGTCACCGCTCACGCCGCCCTCGTCGGTGTCGGTCCCGCCGGCCCGGTGGACCGTCGCGTCGGCGTCACCGCTGCGACCGCCCGATTCGGGGGCGTCGCGCGACGACGGGGCGGGGGCGCGGTCTGGGGCGAAGGCTCGCACTGTGAGGTCGTGACGGCCGTCGGGGCCGTTCAGGCGGGCGACGTACGTGCCGGGGGCGTCCGGGACGAGGTACTCGACGGGGTCGTCGCCCACCTCGGCGGTGGAGGCGACGGGGGCCTGCACGATAGACCAGGCGTAGTCGGCCGACGGGTCCGGGTCTCGCGGCGCGAGTTCCACCCAGTCGCCGGTCGCGACGAATCTCGGAGGGCCGGGGTGACTCATTATAGAGTGCGTCGCCTGTCGCCCTCTTTGTCCTTGTGGTCGGGGCGACGGCTGCGAGACTGACGCGAACCCTTAAGACGCTGCTGGCCGGTCACACGGTATGGCCGAGGCACCCGCGAACGGGACCACCGTCGACGTCGACATCGACATCGAGGATGGCCGGACGCTCGTCTCCGTCACCGGCGAGCGAGAGGCGGCGGTCGTCGTCTACTCCGAATCGGGCGAGCGCATCTATCTCCCGCCCGAAGAACACGTCGAGGACGACAGTACGTATCGCCCGGCGGACCAGACCTCCTACGGGAGCGACGAGGGCGGCGATCCCTACGCCGGGATCCGGGAGGAAGGCCCCTACGACTCGGGCCGGCGGGTCACGCCCTCGATCGGGATGAACCCGACGCCGAGTGGCTTCCGGATCGTCCACCCCGAACCCGTCCACGACATCCGACTGTTGCGGTGAATGCGGTCGGATTCGGCCTTCTTCCAGCGAGAAACGTGCGGGCTCAGTCCTGGAGAATGTTCTGATAGAACGCGACGTGCTCGTCGGCGACGGTCGCCCACGAGCGGTCCTCGAACTCGGGGACGGGTCCCGCCGCGAGAGCGGCGTCGATGCCGTCGGCGATCGACCGCGAGTCGGGGTCGACCTCGAAGATGGCGTCCTCGGGGAGGACCTCCGCCGCGCCGGACTCGCAGGCGACGACGTGCGTTCCCACCGAGAGCGCCTCGACGATGGTGATACCGAACGGCTCGGACAGGGAGGGAGAGACGAACACGTCCGCGCTGGCGTAGTAGTCGCCCAGTTCGGGTTCGGGGACGTAGCCGACGAACTCGACCCGGTCTTGGATGTCGAGCAACTCCACGAACGTCTGGAGCTGTTTGGTCAGGTGGCCCGTCCCGCCGACGACGAGCGTGACGTCGTCCCTGCGGAGTTTCTCCATCGCGTACAGCAGGTGGTCGATCCCCTTCTGGTGGGTGTGGCGACCGATGAAAAACAGCATCTCGCCGTCGATGCCGAGTTCGGTCTTCAGGTCACGGCCTGTGGGTTCGACCGACGAGAAGCCGTTGTAGATGACTGTCGCGTCCGCGCCGTATTCGTCCTGGACGGTGGCTCTGACGAGTTCGCTGACCGAGACGAGGTGGTCGGCGCGGTCGGCGATGCGCTGTTCGGTCTCGACCTCCTGGTCCGGCGGGTTGCGGTTGCGGTCAGACGAGAGCGAGTGAAACGTCGTGACCCAGGGGACGTCGTGGGTACCCTGCGCCCGAGACCCGGGGCCGTAACCGAACCAGTCGTGGGTGTGGATCACGTCGGCGTCGGCCGCGTGCTCGACGAACTCGCCCGTGAGGCGGTTGATCCGGTCGCGGACGCCGCCCTCACCCGTGGGAACGCCGTGGATGTTGGGCCTGTCCTCGGGCGCGTACTCCGCGGGGAGGACGAGGTCGATCTCGACGTCCGAGCGCACCTCGAACTCGTCGAACAGTTCCCCCACCGCGGTGTCGAGCCCGCCGGTCACGTTGGGCGGGAATCCCCACCCGAGCATCAGCACCTTCGGTACCATCGATACTCCGGCTTGCATCGGCACCCACTTGACCGATCCGCTGGCTGTCGGCGAACCGAGAGGAGAGTGCAGAGAGAAGACGAGACGAGGCGAACCGTTCCGCGCGATATTGACCGACTCATAGTGGTTATTGTAGCGATTTATCGGTCCGCGCCGACCCCGGGGTCGGCGCGATCCGGAAATAATCTGCAATACGCACTATCAGGCGTGCTCGACGGGCGAGGTACCGCAGTCGACGCAGACGAACTGTTCGTCGGTGGTCTTCACGACCGGTGCGTTGCAGGTGATGCACTTGACGCTCGCGTTCCGTGCGTTCCGTGGGTAGCGTGACATGTACGATACTGTACGGCAAACCCGTATAAGTATTCACTGGTGTCCGGATAATTATTGAAATAGCACCATTATCGAGCGGAAAAGTGTGATATACACTCACACGTACCACGATAGAGCTCCCGGCAGACGGGGGCCAACCCAAACGCTTGTGAACTGACGGGTCCCACCTTCGGGCATGACCTTCGACCGGCAAAGCGGTGTCTTCCTGCATCTCACCTCGTTACCGGGTCGTCACGGGATCGGTGATCTCGGGCACGGCGCCCACGAGTTCCTCGAGTTCCTCGCGCGGGCCGACCAGTCACTGTGGCAGTTCTGCCCGCTCGGGCCGACCTCCGACGCCTACTATCACTCGCCGTACGGCGCCGACTCGGCGTTCGCCGGGAACCCCCTGCTCGTCGACCTCGACGACCTGGTCGAACGGGGGTATCTCGACGCCGACGCAGTCGCCGAACCCGAGTGGGCCGACCCGCACCGCGTCGAGTACGAACGCGTCGGCGAGTTCAAACGCGACCGACTCCGCGAGGCCTTCGAGACCTTCCAGACAGACGCAGACGAACAGGCCCGCGAGGCGTTCGCGGCCTTCCGGGAGCGCGAGTCCGAGTGGCTCGACGACTACGGACTGTTCGTCGCGCTCAAGCAGGCCCACGACGGCGCCGCGTGGGCCGACTGGCCGGCGGAACTCGCACACCGTGACCCCGACGCGCTCGCCGCGGCCCACGAGAGCCACGAACACGAGGTCACCTATCGTGCGTTCGTCCAGTGGGTCTTCGACGAGCAGTGGCGGGACCTGCAGGCGGCCGCCGACGGACGCGGTATCGACCTCGTGGGCGATCTCCCGATCTACGTCGCGTGGGACTCGGCGGACGTCTGGGCCAGCCCCGAGGTGTTCGACCTGGACGGGGACGGCAGACCGGCGGCCGTGGCGGGCGTCCCGCCCAACCCCGGCGACGACGGCCAGCGCTGGGGCAATCCCGTGTACGACTGGGGCGCACTGGCCGAGACGGGCTACGAGTGGTGGCTCCGACGGGTCGAGCGCCTCCTCTCCCGGGTCGACGTCGCCCGCATCGACCACTTCAAGGGGTTCGACGAGTTCTGGGCGATCCCCGCCGACGCCGACGACCCCGGCGCCGGAGAGTGGCGCGACGGGCCCGGTACCGACTTTTTCGAGACCGTCCGCGAGCGCGTGGGTGAACTCCCCTTCATCGTCGAGGACCTGGGCTTTCTCGACGAGAGCATGGTCGCACTCCGGGACCACTTCGGCTTCCCGGGGATGTACGTCACCCAGTACGCCGACTGGTGTGGCGAGTGGGACCGGTACAAACCTACCAACTACCCACAGAACGGCGTCGCCTACACCTCGACCCACGACACGAACACCGCCGTCGGGTACTACGAGCAACTCGACGACGAACAGCGCGACTGTCTCCACTACGCGCTGGCGACCGACGGCGACGAAATCGCCTGGGACCTGATCGAGGCGGTGTGGTACTCAGACGCCGACCTCGCCTTCACGACGGTGCAGGACCTCATCGAACTCGGCAGCGACGCGCGGTTCAACACACCGGGTTCGGCCGCGGGGAACTGGCGCTGGCGGGTCGAATCCGGGGCACTCGGGGACGACGTCGCCGACCGACTCGCCGACCTGACGGACATCGCGCTGCGCTGAGAAACGGGTCTCGCGGAGCGTGTGTCGCGGCCCGGGGCCGGTCAGTCCCGGTAGCCCGCTTCCGAGACGATGCGGACGTCGCCGTCACCCACCTCGATGTCGATGAGCGTCGTGACGGGGTAGTCGATGCCCGCGAGGGCGTCCTCGCCGCCGACTTTCCTGATGGCGACGACGATGTCGACGATGTCGGCACCGATGTCGTCCAGCGCGTCGACGATGGCGCGCATCGTTCCGCCGGTCGAGAGCAGGTCGTCGAGCAGGAGGACGCGGTCACCGGCGTCGACGTCGTTGACGAACATCTCGCCCTCGGAGTAGCCCGTCGACTTCGAGAGCGGCACTTCTCCCTCCAGGCCGTACGAGCGTTTGCGGATGACGACGAGTGGGATGTCGGTCATCAGCGAGACGGCGGTGGAGATGTGGATGCCCATCGCCTCGGGCGTGACGATCTTGTCGACGTCCTCGAGTTCTGCCTCTCTGATGATGCGAACCACGACCTCCCGCAGGAGTTCGGGGTCGAGCGTCGGCACGCAGTTCGAGAGGGGGTGGACGAGGTAGGAGTACCCGTCCTTGTCGATGATCGGTGCCTCCTCGATCGACGTGCGGAGACGGTCCATACTGCGGGGTCAGTACTGAACGGCAAAGAGCTATCGAAGCGGCCCCGACCACCGTGTCGGGGAGACAGGCCTAGCTGCTGGGGACGCTGCCCTCGACGCCCTCGACGTAGCTGCCGGTGTTCTGGAACAGGTCGGAGGTGCTCGTGTCCGCGAACTTCGAGTCGGCCCAGATATCGAGGCTGCCGCCCTCGATATCGCCGCGCACGCTCTCGACCTCGCTTTTCACGTCGTCGGGCACCTCGGGACCCCAGTCGTCGATGTCGACGAGTCCCGAGTCCAGCCCCTCGTAGTAGAAGTCCGACTCCCAGGACCCTTCCTTGACCGCTTCAAGCGTCGGGCGGTAGAAGACCTCCCAGTGCCAGATCGGGGACGTGAGGTAGTTGTCGCCGGCGAAATCGCCCATGGGAGCGTCGTAGCCGGTCGCCCAGATGTCGGCCTCGGAGGCCGCCTGGACGGCCGCCGAGGAGTCCTGGTGCTGGGCCATCACGTCGACGCCCTCGTCGATCAGCGAGGTCGCTGCCTCGCGTTCGGTCTGGGGGTCGAACCAGCTGTTGGTCCAGCGGACCTTCGTCGACACCTCGGGGTCGACGCTGCGCGCACCCAGCGTGAAGGCGTTGATCCCCCGGATCACTTCGGAGATGGGGAACGCGGCGACGTACCCCAGCGAGTCGGCCTCGGTGACCATGCCGGCGGCGACGCCGGCGAGGTAGCGCGCCTCGGCCATCCGGCCGAAGTACCGGCCCATGTTCTCGCGGGTCCGGTAGCCCGAACAGTGTTCGTACACCGTGTCGGGGTTGTTCTCGGCGACGTTGAACGTCGGGTCCTGGTACTCGAAACTCGTCGTGAACACGACGTCGTTGCCGGCGTTCGTCAGTTCTCTGACCGTCCGCTCGGCGTCCGGCGGGGCGACCGCCGAGACGACCGACGTCTCCAGCCAGTCGTACTCCTCGTCGACGGCCTTGCGACCCTGGTCGTGGGCCCACGACCAGCCCATGTCGCCCGGTTCTGTGATGAGCACCCACGCGGCGCTGACCGAGTCCATCCCCGAGGACCCCCCGCCCGTCGTGCTGGTCGGGGTGGAGCCCCCGTCCGACCCGCCATCGGCACCGTCCGATCCACCGTCACCGCCACCGTCACCGCCGCTACACCCTGCGAGGCCGGCCAGGCCTGCCGTGCCCAGCCCGCCCATCGCTTTGATCGTGGTACGTCGCGAAATGCGTCGCCGTGACCCCTCGTCCGTCATGTACGTGCGGGGGGTTGGGGTCGCCCTACGTAACGCTACCGATATCTCCGTAGCGATTCCGGCATCGATCCCGGATATGTCGGGAAATACCGAACGTTCGTCCGGATTATTCCACACACTCTAGGGGTATTAATACAGGATCCGGGAGAGAACTGTACGTCGGCACGTGATGGATCCGCAGTCCGTGCCCGGCGAACGCGTCGAGACAGACAAGACTAAGACGGCCCCGCCGTTTCACTCGTGCAAGTTGCCACCCGTCGAGTCGGACGCGTATCTGGAGCTCTCCGGGGTCCGGAAGACGTTTCCGGGTGTCGTCGCCAACGACGACGTCGACCTGACCGTCCGGCGCGGCGAGATCCACGGCCTGCTCGGCGAGAACGGTGCCGGCAAGTCGACGCTGATGAACGTCCTGTACGGCCTCTACGACCGCGACGCGGGGACGATCACTCTCGACGGTGAACCCTACGACCCGGAGTCGCCGGCCGACGCCATCGCGAGCGGCGTCGGGATGGTCCACCAGCACTTCATGCTCATCCCGCGTCTCACAGTCGCCGAGAACGTCGTCCTCGGCGACCGGGAACGCGCGTCCGGGGTCCGTGCCGACGACGGCCCCCTCGGCGCGCTCGCCGACGTCCCGTTTCTGGGAGGGGTCCTCGACGCGCTCACGCTCGACATGGGCCCGCCGGTCGGACGCATCCGCGAGTTGACCGCGGAGTACGGTCTCGACGTCCCACCGGAGGCGCCGGTCTGGGACCTGACCGTGGGCGAGCGCCAGCGCGTCGAGATCCTGAAGGCGCTGTTTCGCGACGTCGAGTTGCTCGTCCTCGACGAACCGACCGCCGTCCTCGCGCCCGACGACGCAGAGCGCCTCTTCGAGACGCTCGAGACCCTCGCCGACAGCGGCATCACGATACTGTTCATCACTCACAAACTGGAGGAGGTGACCCGCCTCACCGACCGCGTGACCGTCCTCCGCGACGGCCAGCGCATCGACACCGTCGAGACCGACAGCGTGACCGAAGACGACCTCGCACGGTTGATGGTCGGACGCGACGTCCTCTTCGACGTGGACCGACCTCCCGCCGAGATCGGTGATCCCGTCCTCGAAGCCACAGGTCTGGAGACCGAAGACGAGCGCGGGTTCGAGGTGCTCTCGGGCGTCGATCTGTCCGTCCGGGCGGGCCAAGTCGTCGGTATCGCCGGAGTCAGCGGGAACGGCCAGGTCGACCTCGCCGAGTCGCTGGTCGGCGTCCGCCGGCCCAGCGCGGGTGCCGTCTCGGTCGGTGGCCGCGACCTCACCGGACAGGGGCCACGGGCCTTTCTGGAGGCGGGCGTCTCGTACGTCCCCGAAGACAGACTGGAGGACGCCACCGCGCCCGACCTGAGCGTGATGCACAACCTGATGCTCAAGAGCTACCGCGGGGACAGCGGGTTCGGTCGCCTCGACTACGACGCGGCGGCCGAGCGCGCCGAGCGACTCGTCGACGAGTTCGACGTCCGCGGGGTCCGCGACGTCCGGAAGACACCGGCCGGGGACCTGTCGGGCGGCAATCTCCAGAAACTCGTCCTCGCGCGGGAACTGAGCCGGGACCCGGACGTCCTCGTCGCCCACCAGCCCACCCGCGGGGTCGACGTCGGCGCCGTCGAGTTTCTCAGAGAAGCCATTCTCGACCAGCGGGCCGAGGGGACAGGTGTCGTACTCCTCTCGGAGAACCTGGACGAGGTGTTCGCACTGAGCGACCGCATCCTCGTCCTCTCCGACGGGGAGATCGTCGCCGAGACCACTCCCGAGGAGGCCGATCGGGGCACAGTCGGCCTCTGGATGGGTGGGGCCGTCGACGACCCCGCCGTGGCGGCGAGTGACGAACCTGCGCCGACGGCGGAGGGGCGAACCGATGACTGAGGGCGAGCGGTGGGAGTGGCCCGCGACGTTCGGCGGCTACGACGTGGGTGATCGACGATGATCGGCGGCTACGATATCGAGGTGTCGGCCCGGGAGCGGGTCCCGCGCTGGATCAACTACGGGACGCCCG
>Ga0207770_100216_pt1 | contig 40184 bp, 49 predicted proteins | sample A23E2SouthBayCA_FD_187729 | JGI IMG/M metagenome (GOLD analysis project Ga0207770, IMG submission 187729) | Aerobic enrichment media microbial communities from Eden Landing Ponds, California, USA - A23 E2 (SPAdes) | ecosystem: Environmental > Aquatic > Marine > Unclassified | place: Emeryville... | reverse complement strand
CAAGGTCGAGTGAAACGCGTGTACTATCCGGATAATCCGAAGATCAAATTCGGGTTCATCCTGGAGGATGATTCCGGCTGGGCGTACGTCGCGATCTGGGCCCCCAGCGAGAGAGAAATCACTCGCTCGACGTCGGATCCAAACGACGTCGACGGTGAGGTCATACTCTCGCGGAAGGTCTTCATGGAACCCAGAGAAGGCGATCTCGTTCGTCTGGCTGACTTCCGGAAGATCTCCTTCCAGAACCGACCGTCGCTGAACTCACGCTGGGAAGATGATGTCAAACGGGGGGCGGCCGGTCAGGCCAGCGGAGTCTTCGAGAATATCGGTCGCGACGAAGCCGGTAGTCGTACATCCGGGCACGTCACACGAAGTGGAAGAGTACGCAGCCATCGCAGACACCTCGCCATGCGGGTCATGGTCGGGCTTCCGGGACATCGGCTCATCACCGGTCTTGAACTCGGCGACGTACGGGTGACGCTCCCAGTTTGAATCGTGGTCTGAGATCTCGTTCTGCTGTTCGATGCTGTGCTCGCCGGGGTGGATGTTGTTCATCTCGCTTCCCTCACCCCATTCGGGGTCCAATACCACTCGCGACGCTCAGAGAAGCGTGCGCTATGGCAGCGACCTATCCTTCGACCACTCGCCTATCTGGGGCTATCGAACGATTGCTTCCAGGAGAGCTCTGTGGGGACAGGCGCAAATCGCTGTCAGTTCCAAACCAGTGAATCGGCCAAGTAGGGGATATCGACCGTCGGAAATCGGCGGCTCAATCTGAGCGGCTTGGAGACGCTGTCTGAGTCACTTGGGACTCGGAACCATAGTGGCTCTAGTCGCTTGGTCTGTATCCAGCGAATTGAGCCATCCGCTCAGACGTGGTATTCGCCACTTTCTCGTCGACTACTGCGACGGCCCGTTCGATATCTGCGTCTCGAAGAGAGACCACAGCCCATGGTGAGATGAACGACGTTTCCGTCAGGCTGCCCTCGACGAAATGTCCCTCAAGCGGAATCGACGGTGGGTATTCCTTTGTCGTGATGCCAACTGCGATGGACTGGCTTCCCGCAAACGGGTGGGTATCGTCGCTCAAGATCAGGTACGGACGTCGAGGAGTGTGTCCGTATGGGTCGGACGCGACGACAACACTTCCACGCCGAAACATCACTCGTTGCTCGTTTCAGCGTCGACATCCGGAAGCGACGCGTCCCAGTCCGGATTTTCATCGTAGTGGTCGCCCTCGAACTGGTCAGCAACTGCCTGGAGGCCAATCTCACTCGCTGATTGAGCGTCGCAGGCTTCGATATTGATCGCCCAATATTCGCCCTTGTGGCGAACGAGTCCTCGTTCTTCGAGACGGCTTAATGTTGTTCCAACACTCCCTCGAGGGATGTCGAGTTCGTTCGCAAGTTCGCTCGGCGTGAACCCAAGGTCGGGGTGCTGTGCGAGGTACTCCAGTATCCGCCGTCCGTTCGTGCCTTCATTTGGAAGATCACTCGGGTGGTACTGCTCGAAATCGACGGGCATTGTAACCTACTGTAATCGTAAGTTGACGAGTGTAATTAGTCTTCTGCTCACGGAGCAGATCCCCGGCAGAAATCGATCGTTGACACTGCTGGCTTGCTCTTCAGCACGGTCGGTGAGACCAATCATTGATTGAGGAATTCAACAGGACCTCCAACCTGAAAGCCAGTTCTCGTGTGTTGGAGACGGTGTTCAGATAAGGATTGAAAGGTGAGACAATGCGTTTTCTGAGTGATCCATGCCCGAAAACGCACGCCTCAGCGGATGTTTAGACGAGATCGACTTAGAGTTTGTTGAACGTGAAGCGACACCGCGGCTGCTGATGAAGCTCAGTATTCAGCTGCATCTCGCAGGACTTTCGCTTTCGAATACTGTTTCGTTTCTCGAGGTATTCGGTGTCAGTCGCGCTCGTTCCACCGTCCACAATTGGGTTCACAAGGCCGAGTTACAGCCCGAATCTGGTCGGTCACCGGATCACGTTGCCGTCGACGAAACCGTGATCCGGATCGACGACGAGCAGTACTGGCTGTACGCCGCCGTCGATCCCGATTCGAACGAATTACTCCACACAAAGCTTGAATCAACGAGAACGAACGCCCTCGCCGAGATGTTCTTCGGTGAACTCCGCGAGAAACACGGCGTCGACAACGCCGTGTTTCTCGTCGATGACGCCACTCCGCTCAAAGAAGACTGTCGACGCCACGGTCTTGCATTCAGATACGAACGCCACGGCGACCGCAACAGCGTCGAACGTGTCTTTCGTGAGGTAAAACGACGAACTGATTCGTTTTCAAATTGTTTCAGCCACGTCGATCCAGCAACCGCCGACGACTGGCTCAGCTCCTTCGCGTTCGCATGGAATCAGCTTATCTGAACACTACCGGAGAGTCTCTGTCGAGCCTTCCGCGCACGCTTCGACGGCCCGTTCTCGCCTTCGGTCTGGTACTCCTCGCGGGTGAAGTAGTGTTTGTCCTCCTTCAGCACGTTCCCCGGATACAACTCCGAGGGGGCGTCCTCGTAGTCGATAGCGAGGTAGTTGCTGATCCCGAGGTCAATACCCGCTGTCTTCTCGCCAGAGGCGTCCTTGACGGGGATTTTTTTCTTGCAGACGAGGTGCAGTTCCCAGCGATCGCCGTTCCAGACGGCACGCACCTGCTGAATGTTCTCCAACTGTACGTCAGGTCGGGTTTCGTACTCCGCGAGAATAAAGTCCGATCGACCATCTTTCAGGTTGAAGCCTTTCGAGAGGCGAACCTGTCCGTGCTTGTCGTCGTGTTTGATGCCTTTCTGTTTCCACGTCACGGTGGTGCGGGGGTGCCGGTCGCCACGTTTCCGGTAGCCCGGTGGGTTGTTGCCGTCGTCAGAGTTGTACCAACCGTTAAACGCCTCAGCAAGCGCTTCGAGAACTCGCTGACTTGACTGCGAATGGAGGTCACTGTAGCGTTCGTGGTCTTTCAACTCCGATTTCAACTCTTTCTCATCGGGTATTTCGCCATCGTCATCCCATCGTTGTTGGATATAGTAGCGACCGACGTTCCACAGTTTGGATGCGGCAAACCCGCACTGGTCAAGGTCGTCACGAACCTGACTGTGGTTCGTGATGCGTGCGACGTAAGTGCGGGTCGTCTCCAGCATCGTCTTGCTCCATAACTAGTTATGGAAAAAGTATATTAAAATATTTGTTTGACGTGGAATATCCGGCCTATCGGAGTCGGTGGAAAGTGTCACTGAGTGACGGCGCGTATCCACGGCCTGAAGGCCGTGGTATTGCGCCTGTTCAAATTATAAACATTGGCCGCTTGTGCACAATATGTCACGAATCGCTTGTGTTAGAAAAACGAAATCGGGGTTGTTTGTATGGTGATGATGCGCTGGTAACGTGCAGGTAACCGGATTTCAGACCACTCAGCACACAGTTATTACCCTCGCAGAGAATGAATACTATACGTAACCCACTATCGAAGAGTTATGTAAAACGGAGGATCCATACATGGCAGAACTCACTGTACTCAACGGACTCGTTGGTGGACTGATCGCGACTATCGTCATGACGGTATTCATGATGACCCTCGGAGACGACTCGCCGCCGCCGACGGCGCTATTCTGGTCGAAGTACGTCGGGGACGGAGAACCTGACGAGTACATGATGCAAGGGATGGTCTTACACATGCTGTACGGGATCATCGCCGGGCTCGTCTTCGTGGTCGTCGTTCCGCTGATCGGCATCAGTATCGGTTCGATGACGACGGCAGTCCTGTTCGGCCTCGCCTACGGGTTCGTGTTGTTCCTCGGGGCTGCGGCCTTCTGGATGAACGTCGTGCTGGACATCGATGCCGAGATGCCGATGGTCGCGATGTTCCTCCTGTTCCACCTCATCTACGGTGGCGTCCTGGGCGTCTGGCTCCAGCTGGGCGTGCTGTGAACCGGACCCTCCCACGATTGGACCGAGAAGACGGTGACAAGAATCGACTGTCCCGGGCCGTTCCGGTTGTCATAGACACCGGTAAGTCTGTCTCGGGGTGAAAGTGATATTGCGATTTGAGACCATACAACATACATGACAGAGCGCAGAGTATCTCGTCGGGACGTGTTGCGGACCGCAGGTGGAGTGACAGCAGGAGCGACAGTCGGGGTAGCCGGGTGTCTCGGCGTCGGAGGTGGGTCCACGCCGGACTCCCTGACGCTCGGGACGCTCAACGTCTTCCCGATGATGCAGTACTTCGTCATCGACCAGCAGGGCTGGTACGACGATCTCGGTCCCGATATCGAAGTACAGACCTTCGGCGGTGGACCACCGCTCGTACAGGCCTACGCTTCGGGTGACATCGACTTCGCGTACGTCGGTATCAGTCCCGGCTTGGTCGCTATTGCCAACGGCGTCTCCTCGAAAGTCGTCGCGGCGAACGTCCTCGAACCGAACGTAATGGTCGGGAGTTCCGAGTTCCGCTCGTACTGGGTCGACCACGGCGCGGACGCCTTCGAGCAGTTCCGGTCGGACAAGGGACGAAAACCCCGATTCGCGACGCTTCCGGCCGGATCCACCCCGGACGTGTTCCTGCGATACTGGATCACAGAGGTACTCGGACTCGGTCTGGACGTCGTCGAGATAATCGGACAGAGTCCGAGCGCGCTCCAGTCGACGCTGTCGACCGGGAACGCCGATGGCGGCAGCGCTATCGAACCCGTACCCACGATACTCCAGGAGAACCCGGACACCGACATGGAACCGTTCATATATGCCGGTGAGATCATGCCGGGACAGCCGGGTGCGGTCCTCCAGCCCTCACAGTCGCTGGTCGACGACAACCCCAATCTCGTGCAGGAACTGGTCGATATCCACGTCCGTGCATCGGGCTTCATTCACGAGAATCGAGGGCAGGCGGCCGGGATGGCCAGCGAGGTGATCGGGTCGGATATCCTCACGCCAGACGTTGCGACGCGAGCGATCAACTCACCGGCATCGAACTTCATCTCGAACCCCCGGCGGATCGTCGAGAAATCACTCGTCTACAACGACTTCCACCAGCAGCTCGGGTCGGTCGATACCGACCTGTCTGAATCGGACGTGTTCGACCACAGTTTCTACGAGGAGGCGAGCAGTGGCGGGTAGTACTGAACCCGAGACGACGGATTACCTGTCCCACGGCCTCCGTCTCGAACAGAGCCGCACACTCGGCATTCAGGTGGGCGCACTCGGGGTTTTCGTGCTCGTCTGGTGGGCGGGAGCGCTCGTGACACCACAGAACCTCCTTCCACAGCCCCCGGCTGTCCTCGACGTCCTCGTCACAGACGTGGCGTCCGGCCGCGTGTTCGAGCTGATCTGGCAGAGTCTCCGTCACTACGTCCCCGGTCTCCTCATCGGATCTGCGTTCGGGATGGCCGTCGGGATTCTGGTCGGCTGGTCGCGAACCGCGGAACTGTCGGTTGGAACGGTCGCTGGAATTCTACGGCCCGTCCCCCCACTGGCGTGGATCCCCTTTGCGATCATCTGGTTCGGCCTGAACGACCGGGGCGCTGCGTTCATCATCGCGATCGTCGCCTTCTGGATCAACTACTACAACGCCGAAAGCGGCGTTCGAAGCGTCGACGACCAGCTACTCGAAGTCGGCCAGTCTCTCGGGACGAAATCGGACCTGGCACTCATCAGACGGATCGTCCTGCCATCGGCGATGCCGGAGTTGTTCACTGGGTTCAGGACGGCCGCCGGTCAGGCGTGGATGGTGATGGTCGCGGCCGAACTGCTGGGGGTCCCCGGTATCGGGAAACACCTCTGGGACGCCGCGAACTTCCTCCAGATGCAGGTCGTCATCGCGTACATGCTGGTCATCGGGATCCTGTTCCTGCTCTCGGACCGACTGATCAAACTCGTCGAAGCCCGAACACTCGCCTGGCGGTGACTCACATGAACTCACAGACCTCACTCGACCGTTCAGATTCGATAGACGAAGCGAGCAGCCGCGACTATCCCCAGATCCGCGTCGACGACGTCTCGAAAACCTACGGGAGCGAGAGCGGGCCGGTCGAAGCGCTGACCGACGTCGACTTCGACGTCGACCACGGCGAGTTCGTCTCGATCGTCGGCCCATCGGGATCGGGGAAGTCGACGGTGTTTCGGATCATCGCCGGACTCGAAGCACCAACGGACGGGGCTGTCCTCGTCGACGGAGAACCGGTCGACGAACCCGGTCCCGACCGTGGGATGGTCTTCCAGGACGACGCGCTCTTTCCCTGGCGGACTGTGGCCGGGAACGTCTCCTATGGCCTCGAAGAGGTCGGCCCGCCAGACGGTTTCACGAGAGAAGAACGGATCGACTACTGTCTCGAACTCGTCGGACTCGACGACAAGGCCGACGCGTATCCGAAGGAACTGTCCGGCGGGCAGCGCCAGCGAGTAGGGATCGCCCGGGCACTGGCCGTGGATCCGCCGATACTCCTCATGGACGAACCGTTCGGGAGCGTGGACGCCCGCACGAAGGCGTCGCTTCACGGGGAACTGCTGGACATCTGGGCCCAGACCGAGAAGACGATCTGTTTCGTGACACACGACATCGAGGAGGCGGTCTATCTCTCTGACCGGATCGTCGTCTTCTCGAACGCTCCCGGGACCGTACTCGACGTCATCTCCGTCGACCTGCCCCGGCCACGCGACCGGACCGGGCAGTCGTTCACCGATATCAAGGCGGACGTGCTCTCGTATTTCCAGGACGAACACGCGTAGGCGGCAGTTCGCACGACCGCGACAACATTATACTCCGACCACACGACCGCCAAGGAAATGGCGGAACCACCGAGCGACTTCGCGGTCCCCAGCGACAAGGACGCCATCGCGAGCACGCCGTCGGGTCAGAGCCAGCATATCTTGGTCACGGCCAACCGCTACGCGGACTCGCCCCGCAACGATTACGAGGGCGCGCTGATAGAGGAGACGTCAGCGTTCCGGTCAGACATCGAACTCTTCTACGACCTGCACACGGTCGTCTGGGACGCCGACTGCCGTGAGACCCACGACGTCCGCAACGACGCTGTCGCGAGCGACCTCGACTGGGCCTCCTCGCAGGTCCCCGAACTCCAGTTGGAAAACGAGTTCCGGTTCGGCGACGGGTCGACGGGCCGCCTCGCCCAGGACGTCGTCGCGAGTTCCAACCAGTGTTCGCTGCTCGTGCGCAACAGGGCCTCGTTCGAGTCGGCACACGAACGGACGTTCTACACGGTGTTCAGCCTCGGCATCAAGGGGCACAGCCACGAGGTCCCCCACGCAGTCCAGTCGGCTCACGTCGTCCACGCCGACGACTGCGACGTCGTGACCGCGACCGACGGCGACCGGCACGTGGCATTCGCACAGGACCGCAACGGCCACCGCCGCTTCGACGGCCACCGCGTCGGCCACGCGGGCCAGTCCGAGGGACCCGACCGGAGTGCGTGGGCGGACGTCTACGAGGAAGCGGACGGCTGGATCGACGACACCGAGTCGGCGACGGGTAGTCTCGACGCGGGCTTCGGCCTGCACTGCGGCGAGGTCGAACATGCGAAGTGGCTCACCGCCGTCGGGTTCTCCTCGGACAGCGAACAGCGAGCCATCGAACACGCCAGACAGGCGCTGGACCGGAGCTACGAGGACGAAAGCGCGGACTTCGCCGAGGCCTGGGAAGACTGGCACGAGGGCGTGACGACAGCACCGACTGGCGAGGCGGCCGTCGATGACCGCTACGAGCGGTCGCTGACGAGTCTGAAGTGTGCCGAGGACCACTGCCAGGCGATGATCGCCGGCGCGTTCAAGCCCAGCGGCATGACCTACAAGTTCATCTGGCCGCGCGACCAGGTCATCATCGTCCAGGCGCTGGCCGCCGCGTGCGCTCTCCCGGAGGTGAAAGACGCCCTCGAATGGCTGGAGGAGGTCCAGATCACTGGCGACGAGCCCGTCACCGACGACCGGGGCATCGACCGACGGGGGACGTGGTGGCAGAACTACTACACCACCGGCGAGCCCCACTGGCGCGCCCTCCAGCTGGACCAGGTTGGCGGCCCCATCTACGCCCACTGGGTCGCGTGGCAGGAGACCGGCGACGACGACCTCCTCAAGAAGCACTACGAGATGAGCGAGCGCGCCGCCGAGTTCCTGCTCTCGTGGGACAACGACTGGGGGTTCCCGCGCAAACACCAGGACCCCTGGGAGGAGGTGTGGGGCTACTCAACGGAAGGGGTGGCCTCGGCCATCGCGGGGCTTCGCTGCATGGCCGGGATGGCCGAGGCGGCCGGCGACGACGGGTTCGCCGCCCGCTGTCGCGAGCGCGCACAAACGTGGGCCGGCAACTTCGAGACGTACTGCTACAAGGAGGGCACGCCCTACGGCGACCACTACGTGACCGCCGACGAGCCCGAACACGGTCACCCGGCGCCCGACGAACGCCCCGACGCCGCCGCGTTCATGGCCTACTGGCCCTGGAACGTGCTGGGTGACGACGACGAGGGACTGCACTCGACGGTCGAACTCGCGGACGACACGGCGTGGCGGGCCGACGAGACCCCCTGTCTCGGTCGCTACCCCGAGGACGTCTACACGCCCAGCGGCACCGCCGAGGACGGCGGCTGGCCGCTGTGTGAGGCCTACGCCGACGTCGCCCGCTGGGGGACCGGTATCGACGAGGACGCCGTCGCCGAACACGTCGAGGAGCACGCCGGAGCGTGGACGACGTCGGCGGGTCTGCTCCCCGAGCGCGTCGACGGCGACGGCACGGTGAGCTGGAACTCGAACCTCCAGTGGAGCCAGGCGATGTACGTTCTGTTGGTCGAGAGCCACCTCCGAGACGAACCATACGGACTTGCCCCTCCGTCTTGACGACTCTCTATCGTGGACCGCGCTCTCCCCTGCCGAAATGAGGGTCGAGAAACCGGGTGAGGCTGCGGTAACTAACTCGTTTTTATTGTAGCGTCCGATCCTCGAATTGTGATGGTCTCACCTGGTCCCGCGTCCGAATCCGCCTCCGATATCATGATCGACGAGCCACCCGATTTTCGGGAAGTCCTCGTCTGTGTTTTCGACATTAGTGACCACGAAGCAAGGACGTATCTCCTGCTTCTCGACAACCCTGGTAGTACAGTCGAAGAACTCTCTGAGCCCCTCAATCGAGATCGTTCGAACGTCAATCGCACGCTAGCTACACTACGGGAGAAGGGATTGGCGAGTCGGGAAACCAAGATCCTCCCCGAAGGAGGGAACGTGTACCGATACACCGCCACTCCTCTCCCCGAAGCGCAGGTGCTGATGCACGATACGCTCGACGAGTGGACCGACTACGTTCACACGCGCATCGAACAGTTCGGAACCGACGATTTCTGATCGGTTTCGAGAAACGAGTTGCAGCCCAAACGGGCCGTTCAGGTGGTAAACGGGGGCTATTCCGGAGTATCGCTCTGTCCAGGGACGCCACGGCCCTGGTAGAAGTCGCCGCCCCAGTTGCCCACCCAGATGTCCTGGTTGGCGAGATAGAGTGCTTCGGCAGTCCTGAACCGCGGGTCAGTCACCGACCACTCGTCGGCCTCGGCGTCGTACTCGACCTCGCCGTTGTAGACGGCCGCCTGGCCGAACTCGCCTCCGGCGTTGGGCGGGAGTGGGGGGGGATGCTCGGCGTTCTCGCTTCGGGAGGGTGGCCGTTCTGCACGCTGGAGTCGACCACGGTTGAACGTCTGATTGAAGAACATCGCGAAGGTGTCCCGCACGCCCGAGCGCCCCAGCACCGCGTCAGCGGCGTTCAGCCCGCCCGTGATGTCACCGGCGTCCCTGGCGGTGATGGCGTACGTCGAGGCGTCCGTACCGGACATGAAGGTCCCGCCGTCGGCGTCCCAGAGTTCGTCGAGCATGTAGCCGACGACGTCGTCCGCCGTGTCGGACCGGTCGACGCCGTCCAGCTGAGAGGTCCACAGCAGCCCCTGGGCGACGATGCCCTGCGTCGCGGCCTGGTTGGCCGCGCCGCCCTCGACGCGGCCGTTCCCGGCGAGGTTGTCGTCTATCACGTCGGCGAGCGCGTTGGCGTACTCGACGGCCGACGAGCGCATCTCGTCGTTCCCGGCCTGCGGGCCGTAGTAGCCGACAGCTCCGAGCATCTCCCCGACCGACCGCGTCGACTCCATCGAGGCCACCTCACTCGCGTCGAACAGGTTCATCGTCGCGTCTGCGACGCCGTCGGTGATCTCCTGGATCCCGACCGGCGGGTCGAAGACGCCGTCCGCGCCGGCTTCTTTGGGGATGAGCGGCCGCGGGTTGACGTAGCCGAACCAGCCGTTCTGTGCGAGGCTAGTCAGGTCCGAGAGGAACCACAGCATCGCCGAGTGGTGGTGTGGCCGCCGCGTCTCGTCGACGATCCGACCCTCGCTGGGATGGTACTCCGAGAGGAACTCGAAACTGTCTCCGTGGGTCAGCGCGCCGTTCCCGCGAGAGCCGCCCACGAGAATCGCGGCGTTGACGCCGACCTGTGCCAGCGTCGAGAGCAATTGCGCGCGGAACTTCGGGGCCATCTCGCCAGGCAGCAGGTCGAAGTGGTTCTGGAAGTTTTTCGCCCAGGTGACGCCCTTGAGGTGGGTCCAGCCCACCGAGGAGGGGCTCACGACCAGCGAGGACTTGCTCTTGTCCCAGGCGAGCGTCGACGCGTCCGGGCGCCCGGTGTCGTCCTCTAGAACGGGTTGCTGAGTGAAGCTGGGGTCACCCTCGGTGAACGACGCCAGCGAGAGGTTCGGATTGTTGATCGGCGGGCGCTCGACGTCGGCGTTTTCGAGCATCGCCGGCATGCGCTGGGACTGCAGCTGTTCCATCTGCTCGTTGAGCGGGAAGGGGACGCCGTTGCCGCTCATCGCGATGTTCGTGCTCATGTTGTACAGCGAGTACCAGTAGGCGTCGAAGGATGCCGCCTGGAAGCTGTACTCCTGACTCGCCGGCGTCGCGGTTGCACCACCCTCGGGGTCGCCCACGACGACGGCTCCTTTCATCCCCATCGACCGGTGGGGGTTACAGTAGTAGGTCACGATACCTGCCGTATCGAACGTCTGTGAGAATTCCGTTCCCGCCTCGTTCGTCGCGTCACCGCTTCTGAAGTCGGCACCTGACTCGGCGACGACGTTGTGAGAGCCACCGTCCCCAGTCCACTCCCAGGTCACTTCGGTACCGGGGTCGACCCACACCGCGGGCGGCGCGAACCCGAATCCACCGCCGTTGGCCTGTGCGCCTACCTCGATGGTCACGGACCCGCTCCCGCGCATGTCCGCGGTCGAGCCGTCGTAGTTGCTCGTGTCGCTCAACCAGCCGCCGAAGTCGAACTGGCCGTCCCCAGACCCCGAAGTCGGCGTCGACGTCGGCGCCGGCGTAGACGTTGGCGTCGACTCCCCGTCCGCGCCGCCGTCGTTCCCTCCGTCGTCCCCCGGCTCGGGCGTATCTGTCTCCGTTTCGGTCGAACAACCGGCGATGGCGCCGGCCGCTGCGATGCCACTGAGTCTGAGTAATCGTCGTCGTGTGGGGTCCATATCCGGGTAGACGATGACGCACCTGGCTCTTGGGTGTGCCCCGGAACCCTGAACCCACGCACGGACGGGAAATGGTTATAGCGTCTGGAAATCTGGCATAGAAAAGCTACTGTCGTCGTGTGCGAGTGCGGTATTGACGCCCACGCACCCAACCGTTCGAACGATAATGAGGTGGACCGTAATAGATCAGAAAATTCAGGAGAGAAACCGTCTCGTCAGCAATCGACGAGCGAGCAGTCGAAGACGAACGACTCCTGAATCTGGTCGATCTCGTCGACGAGCGTCTCGACCTCGGGTCGGTCTCCCGGTGACTCCCCTTCGTAGGTGTAGACGATTTCCGCTTCGTCGCCGCGAGTATCCAGAATCACGCTCTCGGGCAAGCGACCGATCAGGTCGTGGAGCGCGCCGAGCGTCCCGTAGCGGGTCGGCTGGTCGTACTTGTCGGCGATGTTCTTGTCCGGGTCGGCCAGGAGCGGGAACGGGAGGTCGAACTGTTCCTGCCACTCTTCGGCGCGTTCGACTGGTTCCGGAAGCACGGGGAGGACGACGGCGTTCAGTTCTGCGAACTGACGCGCTTCCTCTGCCAGCGTCTGCACTTGATTCTTGCACTTCGGACAGTGATAGTCCCGGAGTAACAACAGCACCGCGAAATCGACCCGCTGCACGACGCGGTCGAGCGAGAGCCGGTCCGGCCCGATACCGACGTTGGGCAGTTCGAAATCCGGTGCCACGACCCCACTATCCAGTTCGGTCGACATAGACGAGATGTCGTCTGGAACACCCATCAAAATTTTGTAACTTTGTGGTTACCCAGCGAGCGGCTCCTCACCAGGCTACCGGAGTGTAACCGTCCAAAGAGTCCGGTGAAGTCGGTTGTCGGCCGAGGGGTCAGGCGACGACGAACTCGGTCACGAGAACGATGAGGCCCACGAGTCCGAACACGACACCGAGTCCACTCTCCATCAGTTCGCTGGGGACGTACTTGCCGGCGCGTGTACCGATGGTCCCGCCGATGACGACTCCAGGGATGGACCAGGCGACGACGTACCAGACCGGTGTCGCGGTCAACGCGTGGACGATCGCGCCTGCGGTCGCGGCGATCGCCAGCACGAACACACTCGTCGCGACAGCGACGCGGGGCGGGATGCGACACCGGACGATGAGCTGGGTCGTCACGATCTCGGGGAGTCCGGCGCTGATGAGACCGGTCACGAACGCACCGATGGTCGAGAGCGTGACGCCGGGTGGCCGCCAGCAGGTGTCGTACGTGAACCGGTCGCCGTCCGCGGCCTCGATGGTCGTCGTTCCCCGGCCGGTGTTCTTCTCTCGGAGGAACTCCCCTTCGCGTTCGCCGGGAGTGTGTTCCTCGGGCGACTCGTAATAGACGAGAAACCCACCCAGAACGAGCAGTCCGACGCCGAAAATCCCCTTGAGGACCGTCGTCGGGACGTAGTGGGCAGCGAGCGCGCCGGCGACGACGGCGGGGACGGCACCGACCAACAGCCATTTCGCCGTCTCGAAATCCACGACGCGCTGTTTGACGTACGACCGCAATCCGTTGCCCATGCCGAACACTTCGGTGAGCAACCCGGCACCGATGGCCTGTGACGGCGTGAGTCCGACTACGAGCATAAAAAACGGGCTGAAAAACAGTGCCCCAGAGACGCCAGAGGCGAGTGCGATCGTCGAAAAGAGGATCGAGACAGGAAACACCCACCAGTGGGCGACGAACCTGGTTGTGAACTCCGAGTCTGGGAATCCAGTTCCACCGAGTTGCGTTACGATGGTCTCAGTGGACGTGGCTGCACCGGCGACGGGTTCGGTCAGCGCCACTCCACCGACGAGCGCCAGCAGGAGGCCGACGACGTTCCGTTTCATTCAGGCGAAGCGGGTACTGATAGTCTCGTCGTCGGGTGTCCAGCCGACGAACTCGCCGCCCTCGAACGGGAGATCCACCGCAGCGACGTAGTTACAGAGTCCGACGTAGAAATCGACCAGTAACCCGACGGCGACTATCTTCGAGGGTGAGTACGCGTCCGCCAGTGCCGCGTGTATCTGGTCCGTGACGTCACCGGTGGCGACGGCCCGGGCGTACTGGCAGAGCACGAACTCCTCGTCGTCGAAGTCCGAGAAGTCCCGGCCGCCGATGGCGCGTATCTCGTCGGTTTCGACGCCCCGAGTCCGGGCGATGTCGACGTGCTGGTGCCACTCGTAGCGGGCACCCCGGGCCCGGGCGACCGTCAGGATGACCAGTTCTTTGGTCCGGGGGGTCAACTGGTCGTAGAGCGTCTCCAGATACTCCAGCGTCGCTTCCAGTATCTCGGGATTGTGCGCCCACACGCGGAAGATGTGACGGTCACCCAGGTAGTCATCGGTGAAGAGATAGTGGTACTGGTCGGGGATCTCGTCTTTCGATAGTAATTCGAGTCGCGTCATACAGACGATTACGATAGCCAGAGCATAAATCGTAGCTCACACGGTGGTAACCCACTTACGTCGGGGCACAGGTCACTCGCCGAGCTGGGATCTCACTGGCGGTACTCTCGCGACCAACAGCATCCCCTGGGTGATGCAGAGGTAACCACCTGTAAGAAGAGTTAGCGAACGTATTTAGGTTTCTATCTGTAAGTTAGTAGTACGAGGTAATCCAAAAATGTCAGTCCGCACCGGCGACGACGAAACGCGGTACCGAACGGTCGGGACGGATGCGGCAGACCTCCAGCGATACGCTGCCGTGACTCTCGAAGACGGTGAAGTCATCATCTACGACCAGGACAACGAGTCCGCGTGGATCCAGTCCGAGTCCGCCATCGGGCTGGAGTTCATGGCCTGATCGACCGTCAGATCGCTCTCGTTCGACTCCGCCGGTGATCTGGTTTTCCAGAATTTGGGCTGAATATAATTTTGTTTAGTAACTCACTTTCTACTAGTAACCATTAAGTCGGAGGCCGACGAATAGCGGGTATGGACGACCTTCCCGGTCAGAATGACGTTGAACAGCTGGAAGTCTGGTGTGCAGGCGAGGAGTGGTGTCCCGTTACGACGACTGCTTCGTTGATCGGTAAAAAGTGGCATCCTGTCATCATCCACCGCTTGCTCGAACACGGGCCCAGTGGATTCAACGAACTCCAGGAGAACGTCGACGGAATATCCAGCAAGGTACTCTCGGACAGTCTCGACGACCTCGAAGAGAATCGACTCGTGGAACGCGAGATAATCAGCGAGAAGCCGTTTCGCGTCCATTATTCACTCACTCACTACGGGGAATCCCTCCAGCCGGTTATCTACGCGATGCGAGATTGGGGAATGGAGTATTTGACCGAGCCCGAAGACGACGTGTCGGCCTGATCCCCCTCTCACGCTTTCTACGACTGCTCTCTTCCTCGCCGGGTTCGTCGTGCTCTTCGGCGGACTGGTCAAAGGAACCGTGGGCTTTGGATACGCTATCGCGAGCACCGCGTTGCTCGCAGTATTCCTGCCTCCTTCGACCGCAGTCGTGTTGATGATCCTCCCAATGTTGGCCGCCAACGTTTCGTTATTGGGGGAACTCGACCGTGACGAGTTTTCCCGTTGTCTGAGACAGTTCTGGCCGTACGTCCTGCTGGCCATGTCCGGGACGGTCCTGGGAATGTTACTACTTGATATCGTCCAAACCTCGCTACTGACGCCGGCGCTCGGTCTGTTCACACTCGCGTACGTCGCGGTCAAACAGCCCTGGATAGCGTTGCCCGGCGAGGAGATTGTGGCCCGGTACTGTTTCCGACGAGATACTGCCGTGAAGGCGGTACTTGGATTCGTCTCCGGGATCGTTTCCGGGCTGTCGAACGTCGCAGTACAGGTGGTGGCCTATCTCGATAGTCTCGACTTGGATCGATCGACGTTCGTCGGTGTGCTCGCTATGACCCTCGTCGGCGTGTCAGGTCTCCGGGTTGGAATGGCCTGGACGCTCGGTCTGTACGACAGTGGGAACTTGCTCCTGTATTCGGCTGGACTGTCCGTCCCCGGGCTCGTCGGTGTGACGCTCGGGGGGAGACTCCGCCGGTTCAGTTCCGACCGAATCCAGCTGACTGCTGTGCTCGTGTTACTCTTCGTGTTCGATTAGTCGCTGTGGGATTCGGTATTCTGTGATGCTGCTGCGTCGAATTGGCAGGTGAACGGTCGGTAACCGGCTAACGGGGCGGTTCGCGAATCAATAACACGCAGTGGCCCTAACTGAGATCGATGGCAAACAGCCCAGCCCGTTCGGGAGGCGACGACGGAACCGCAGCATCACACGTCGAAACGGAAGCAGCGTTCGAAGACCTGCTAGAGACCGAAGAGACACTTCTGGTCGATTTCTACGCCGACTGGTGTGGCCCCTGTCAGATGATGGCGCCGACGGTCGAGGAACTCGCGGCCGAGATCGAGGCGACTGTCGTGAAGATCGACGTCGAGAAGTTGCCCCCTGTCGCGGCGAGGTTCGACGTGAAATCGATCCCGGCGTTCGTCGTGTTCGAAGACGGTCAGGAGACCGAGCGACTCGTCGGGATGCAGGAGAAGAGTGACCTGCGCGGTGCAGTCAAGTGAGATACTGACGTTTCTCTTCCGGTCGCTCGTCAACGGGTGGAGACGACCACCGACGTAGTTTGACGGATATTGCGCATATCCGCCGAGACTTAATGCGAGTTCGCGACGAGAATCATACGGATTCAAACATGGGTGTGCTCGATGGTCTCTTCGGGAGTTCGGGCGGTGTGTCGGACGGAACAGACAGTTCCAGTGAGCAAAAATACGCGGTTCTGCTGAACGCGGGACCCAGCCGGACGCCGGTCGCCGGGAACGGGTTCAATTACGCGCTCGAATTTGACGATGCCGGATACGAGGTCCAGCTCTTTCTCGACGGAAAGGCGACCAAGTGGCCGGCGGCGTTCGAGGACGACCCGGAGCGGCCGTTCAACCGCGACTGGGACGAGATCCAGCAGCGCGGACTGCTCGCTGGCGCCTGTGGCTACTGCGCAAACGCGTTCGACGTCGCTGACGCGTGTGAGAACTCCGGTATCGACCTATTGAGCGACAAAACTGAACACGCACCCGCGGTGGCGACCCTCGCCGAAGAGGGATACGAAATGGTACCCGTCGGGTGAACCGACTGTCTGACCGGAACGGGGCCTGTTACGCGCCGATGACGGAGATTCACAGTACGTTGTAATGTCGGACCCAACTGCTGGCCGTGCGTTCCCATCTGCCGGTGACGAGCTCGTGGTGAAACCGGCGGGATTTCTCATCGCGGGAGTCGCGTTCGTTCTCACGCGAGGCCTCCTCATCGACGTGTTCTACAGTGGTGGCGAATCCTCACTCGTGGTCGCGACCCGCCTAGTCCCCCTGATTCTCGGCCTCGGTATCGTCGTGTTCGGCGTCAGCCTGGCGGTCAGTACCAGGAGCCGGACGTATACCCGGACGGTCACGTTCTGGTATCTCGTCGGCAGCGCGTGGATGCTGCTTCTGACCGGCATCGCTGTCTTCGAGAGTGCGGATCCGCTCACCGAACTCCGCCGAAGCGGCGTCGTCGCGACGGCAGTCGTCGGCGGTGGGGTCGGCGGACTACTGATTGGTATCCGGTCGGCGGACAACCGACGACAGAGGGAGTCGCTCGACCGACAGAGAGAGCAAACAGTCCTGTTGAACAGACTCCTCCGTCACGAAGTACTCAACGCGCTGACCGCGATCCGCGGCCACGCCGGGCTGTTGGCCGATGGCCGAGGAGAGTCACGGAGTTTCGATGCGGTCGCCAGTAACGTCGACCGGATCGAACAGACGGTCGACGACGTCGGCTTCATCGTGCGGACGGCCGACGAGACGAAAGACGCACTCGGGTCCGTCGATATCTCGACGGTCGTTCGTCGGTGTCACGACGGGCTTCCGGACGCCGATGGGAGAGTCGTCGTCGAGGATATCCCACCGGTACGAGTCCGTGCGGACGACCACCTCGATACGGTTCTGGCACACCTGTTGACGGTCGCACTGGAGCGGACGGCCGACAGCGACGTCACGGTCGGTCTCGACCTCGACGAGACGACGGTTAACCTGACCGTCTCGGCACCGGGAAACTGGTTGCACGAGAGCGAACGAGAAGTCCTGTTGAACGGTGTTCCCGAGTACGATACCCCCGAGGTACAGTTCGAGGTGCCGATCACACGGCTCCTCGTCGCGGAATACGGTGGGAGTGTCGACATCGATACGGACGGGTCCGAGACGTCGGTGACAGTGGGGCTCCTTCGCGTCGGGGGCGAGGACGTTCCCGCGAACACCACAGGCGTTGAGGCCGTCGACCTGCGAAACGCGGCCACTGCCGGCCTCGTCGCCGGGACGGTCATGGGTGCGATACTGCAGCTGTTCTCGGGGCAGATAGGGATCATCGGTGGCCTCTACGGCGTTCAGACGGTCACGGTTGGGTGGATAACCCATCTCTTCCACAGTGTGGTTTTCGCGATGCTCTTCGCCGCGCTGTGGAACCGCTACCGGTCGAATCCGTCCATCGAACGGGTGTTCGAACCCACGCTACTCGGCGCCGGATTCGGATTCGTCCTGTGGCTCGTCGCCGCGGGGATCGTGATGGGCGTCTGGCTCAACCTCGTCGGCATCGGGTCTCCCGTGCCCAATCTCGGATTCGTCTCGCTGGCTGGCCACCTGAGCTGGGGTGGGACCCTGGGTATCGTGTATACGCTGTTGCCCGACTGAAATCCGATACAGTCACCCGTTTGCCGTTCGATTCAGCCGCGCCCGCCGGCGAGACGCGACGCTGCATCGGAGCGGCGAAGCCGCAGCATCGACGCGATTCCGACTGCAGGACCGACCGCGAGCGGTGCGAACGCCCACCGCCAGCCGACGAGGTCGACCAGAACCGGGACCAACTGGATCGAGATGGTCGTCAACAGGAACCCGATCGCGGTCTGCAGCGTCAGCGCGGTCCCGACGTACGACCCCTCGGCTACCTCGGAGACCGCCGCGGAGAACTGGGCCGAATCCGCGACGATCGCGAATCCCCACACCAGAACGAACGGGACGAGAATCCAGAGAGACTGCCCGAAGACGAACCCGGCGCCGAGACAGGCGAAGCCGCTGACGGCCATACTCACACTCGTGACCGAGGTGCGTCCGACGCGGTCGGCACCGTAGCCCGCGACGACAGCGCCTCCACCGCCGACGGCGATCGTCCCGAACGCGACGAGCGACGCGAGTTCGGCGGACGCTCCGGTTCCGTTCGCAGCGAAACTCGCTGTGAGGTACGCGGGAATCCAGGTCCAGACGGCGTACAGTTCCCACATGTGGCCGAAGTAGCCGCCGTTCGCGAGCATCGTCGGCGGGTCGCGGAGGATCCGGCCGAGCGCGCTCGGGTCGAACGGCGCCGCCGGCGCCTGGTGTGGTCCCGGTTCGACGAACAGGACTAGGATTCCGCCGACAGACGCCAGCCCAGCGGCACCGAAGAGGACGACTGTCGGCTGGCCGACGCCACCGACCGCCCGGAGTAGATGTGGGAGCGCCGACCCGACAGTGAGTGCCCCGACGAGGACGCCGATAGCGAATCCCCGACCGCCTTCGAACCAGCCAGCCAGTATCTTCATCCCGGGCGGGTACACCCCTGCCAGCGCGACGCCGGTCAGGAACCGGAGCGCGATGGCCGGCGGCCCGGTACTCACGAACCCGGCTATCGCAGCAGTGAATATCGCACCCGCGATCGCGGAGCCGGCGAACAGGTACCGCGGCAACACGGCGTCCGAGAGCGTGAACACCGACGACAGCAACGCCCCGACGACGAAGCCGAGCTGAACGGCGATTGTCAACCAGGCCGTTTCGGTGTCGGTCAATCCCCACTCGGCAGCCAGTTCCGGTGCGGCGGCGGTCGCACTGAACCACAGCGACATCGCCAGTAGTTCGGCGACAGCGACCACGACCAGCACGCGACGCTTGCGAGAAACCATCGAGTCCCTCGAAAGAGGGTCCTGCTGTCTCAAAAGTATCCGCTTACGCCCTGGTAAGTCGCTAGGTTCCAGATTCCGGGGTCAACTCCACCAAGTACTCGTCGTCGAACGGGTTCGAGTACGGGATATCGAGCGAGTGGTACACTCCGGCCGGGATCGAGATGTCCCCGAGATACAGGACACCGCGAAACTCGGTGAGTCCAGTCTTCGGGAGGGCGAGGGTCAGGACGCAATCGGGCTCTATTGCGGGCCCCGGCCGCTTGCCGGTCGTCGCGACCATCCCGGACGGCACGTCAAGTGAAACGACCGTCACATCCTGCGTCGCAACTTCGTCGACGAGATCCCCGGCGGTCCCGCGGAGCGGGCCGTCGAGTCCGTACCCGACGAGCGCATCGACGACCGTGTCCGGATCTCTCTCGGCGAGTGCGTTCACCCCCTCGTCTACCGGGACATCCATCGCTGCGAGCGTCTCGTACTGCGTGCGAGCAGCACCATTCAGTCGTTCCGGTTGCCGGTCCAGTACGACCGAGACCCGGACGTCGCGGTTCACGAGATGGCGAGCAGCGCACAGGCCACCGCCGCCGTTCCCGCCGTTTCCGGCGAGGACGACGACAGGTTCGGACCCCGTCTCACGGACCTGGCGGGCGAGGTTCCGACCCGCGTTCTCCATCATCTGTAGCAGGGAAATCTCGAACTCCTCGACGGCGACCCGGTCGACCTCCCGCATCTCGGCGGCCGTCACGGCAGTCACCTGTTGGCCGGTTTCGGTCCCGAACGCGCGCTCGTTCATCGTGTCGTAGTATCGCGAGGACTGCCATTGGGCTTTCTGTCTGTCTGACGCACGGTTCCGGGCCGACCGTTCGCCCGTTATCAGTCCCGTTTGCAGGGGGTGTTACCCGGACGTGGGGTGCAGTTAACCGGCCGGAACCCGTCGGTACACCTGTGATTGTCCATGGCTGACGCTGAGCTCGACCTGAGCGCGCCGGACCTGACCGCCGAAGACGTGCTCCGCATCGACGACTCCTACTTCACGGACGACACCGTCGCGGTCGTGACGGGCGCCGCCTCGGGAATCGGCCGCGCGACGGCCGTCGCACTCGCCGTGAACGGACTCACAGTCGTCGGCGCCGACATCGACGAAGACGGTCTGGCCGAGACTGCTGAACTCGTCGAGGACGTCGACGCCGAGGGCTGGTTCGTGAGCGTTCCGACAGACCTGACGGACGACGCCGACGTCGAGACGGTCGTCGAGGCGGCCGCCGACGAGGGAGCGTTGCGCTTCGTCGCGAACATCGCCGGGATGCAACACATCGCGAGCATCCCCGAGTTCCCGATGGAGAAGTACGACCTCCTGACGGACATCATGCTCCGGTCGCCGTTCAAGATGGCGCAGGCAGCGATGCCACACATCAGAGACACCGACGACGGCGTCGGTGCGATCGCCAACATGTCCTCCGTTCACGGCCACTACGCGACCAAAGACAAGCCGGCGTACATCACTGCCAAACACGGCATCGAAGGGCTCACCCGGGCAATCGCCGCCGAGGGTGAGGGGACGCTGCGCGGCTTTTCAGTCAGCGTCGGGTACGTCCTGACGCCGCTGATGGTCGACCAGATCGAAGACACGGCCGAAGAACGCGGGATCTCGAAACGGGAAGTTGTCGAAGACGTCATGCTCGGACAGGCACGAACCAAGGAGATGATGACGCCGGTCGAGGTGGCCAACCTGTTCGTCTTCGGCTTCTCGACGCACGCGAAACACCTCAACGGTGGCGACCTGCTGTTCGACGGTGGATACGCGCACACGTATGAGTGACCAGTCCGCGGTGCGGGAGACCGACGCCGACGAACCGACCCGGGTCGCCATCGCCTGCCAGGGCGGGGGCAGTCACACCGCCTTCACGTGTGGCGTCCTCCGGGAACTCCTCGACGAGTGGGACGAGGGCTACGAACTCGTCGGCATCAGCGGCACCTCCGGTGGAGCGTTCAACGCGCTCGCAGTCTGGTACGGCCTCGTGACCGGCGGCCCGGAACGAGCCAGAGCGGTCGTCGGCGACGTCTGGGACGACCTGGCGGTCGAGGGGCCAGAAGACCGCTGGACCAACTCGCTGGTCACGTCGCTGTCGCGCATGGAGAGCGCCGGCGTCCCGATACCCCGGGTCAGCCCCTACCAGATCCCGGGTCCGGAAACAGGGAAACAACGGATCCGTGAGGTCCTCGAATCGCACATCGACTTCGAGACGATCCCCGACCACTGTGGCGGGAACTCGCCGGAACTGGTCGTCGGGACCGTCGACGTCAACGCGGGCGTCTTCGAGACGTTCACCAACGAGGACGTCACCGTCGACGCGGTGCTGGCCTCGGCAGCCGTCCCGAATCTCTTCGAGGCTGTCGAAATCCACGGGCACCTCCACTGGGACGGCCTCTTCTCACAGAACCCGCCCGTGAGCGACCTGATGCACCAGCCCCCCGACCGCAAACCCGAGGAGCTGTGGATCGTCCAGATCAATCCCCAGGAGTTCGAGGGCGTGCCGTCGACGAACGAGGTCATCGCCGACCGCCGTAACGAACTCTCGGGGAACATCTCGCTCAACCAGGAACTGGGCTTCATCGAGCAGGTCAACGAGTGGGTCGACGAGGGGAAACTCCCCGCCGAGGAGTTCGAACGGACCGAGATACGACACATCGAGATGGGGAAACGGTTCCACTGCTCGACGAAAGTCGACCGTGACCCGGCCTTCCTCGACGAACTCAGAGAACTGGGTTCCCGTCGCGCCCGGGAATTTCTCGCGAGCCGCTGAAACGAGGGGCACTCACTCGGGGGACCACTCGCACGCGTCGCCGACCGTCAGGTCTTCCTCGTCGATATACGACGACAGGCAGGCATAGTTACAGAAGTACGCCGGCGAACCACAGTCGTCGGTACAGTCGCGCACGCAGATCGGGTCGTGGTCGAAGATGCGCGACTCGCAGTAGACACACGTGGCTTCGGAGTCCGGAGTCTCAATCGTCGTCGACATGTCCCGCTGGAGGACCGCGGTCGGCGAAAGGTTTTCGCAGGCGTTCAGGTCCCGGACACGAACGGATCCCACCGGCCGCCATTACTCGTAGGTGTGGAAGTCGACCGCCTGTTCGAGGAGTTCGTCGGGGATGCCGGGGACCTCTTCGGACCGGACGGGACCGAACTCGTCGAGCTCGTCCGGCTCCCTGGGGAAATCCCGGAGCTGAAAGTGGATATCGATACCGGCCTTCGCGCCCTGACCCATGCCGACTGGCAACTGGTTGTGTCCGGGCGTGCAGTCGCCGACCGCGTAGACGCCGTCGACGGACGTCTCGCCGTGGTCACCCACTTCGATGGTCCCGTCGTCGTTGATATCACAGCCCAGCTCACGAGCGAGACCGTTGTTGTACTCGGCGCCGTACATCGCGAACCCGCCCTTGTACTCGCGGACGCTCCCGTCCTCGAATTCGAGGGCTTTCAGCCAGCCGTCCTCGCCGTTCTGGACTCCTGAGACGTCCTCGTGAACCACGTCGATAGGGTGGCGTTCCAGCATCCCATCGGTCTCGTCGCTCCACTCCGGGTCTTCGCCGCGTGTGAGCAGGTCGACCTCGTCGGTGAAGTTAAGCATGATCCCCGCGACGTGAGCGGCGCTCTCGGCGTGACCCATCACGTAGACAGATTCGTCGACGAACATGTGGGCGTCACAGTGCAGACAGTAGTGCAGGCCCCGGCCGGTCCTGGGCAGCGGTGGTTCGGGCCGGACGTCGTTGAACCCCGTCGCGAGCACCACCATCTCTGCCTCGTAGTCGGCGCTGTTCCCCGAGAGCAGGAACTGTCCCTCGTCAGTCCGAGAACACGACGTGACCATATCTCTGTACTGGTCACAGCCGTATTCGTCGAGTTGATCCTGACCAATTCCGAGGAACTCGGCGCCGCTGGTCTCCTCACGAACGCCGAGCAGGTTGTGTACTTCCTGCATCATCGCTGCCCTACCACCGCCGCGACTGACGACCGCCGTCTGGTGGCCGAGTCGCGTGCTGTACAGTGCCGCCGTCATGCCTGCGGGCCCGCCACCGACGACGACAACTTCGTATTCGTGTCTGTCTTCGTTCTCGCTCATATCACTGAGGGTGGGTTTCAGTCGACAAATAAGTACGCACCCCGGCAGCCGGGTTACGTCCGCCTCATCGCCTTTCGGCCAGAAATCGGTCGTAAAAGGCACAGATCCGGTTCGGTGGTATCAGTCGAGACTGACACCGTTTCGCGACTCGTGGAGGGACTCGCAGATCGTGGCCTGCCCTTTGATGTTCGAGACAGCGAGTCGGGCGTCCCTGACGACGGCTTCGAAGGCCTCGGGATCCGGGTCCAGCGGCTCACCCTCACGGTCAGCAAACAGACGGTCCGTCTCGTCGACCACTAGCCCGGTCTTCCGGGCCTTTTCGAGGTACTCGTCCAGCGGTTCGTGCGGGATTGTAACCGAGAGTGCCCCGTCCCGGACGGTGACAGCCGCGGTGTCAGTCCCAAATCCCAGGTCGACGTTGGAACGCGTCAGTGTCGCGATCTGGTCGGAGTCGAGTCCGGCCTCCCGGAGCGCCTCGACCGCGTCGTACTGGCGGGCGAACCGCGCCTTCTCGTCGAGTTTTCGGCGGACTTCCTCGACGCCGTCGGCGGCATCCTCGAACACCGTCTCGAAGTCCAGCCCGCGGTTCACCCCCGTCGTGATCTCCTCGCCATGCATGTGGTCCGCGAGTTCGACCCAGACCGAGTCAACCCCGGACAGCGACGAGACCTCATCGCGTATCCCGGTCGCCATCATCCACGCGAACGCGGGCGAACACCACGCCGTCGGCAGGACGAACTCGACGGTCACGTCACCGCCGTCGATATCGACGGTATCGACGTACTCCAGTTCGACGATAGAGCGGTCCAGTTCCGGGTCGTCGACACGGTCGAGTCGCTCGCGGACTGCCTCGCGGTCGACCGGGCCGTCGCTTTGTTCCGACGCGTCGGCTGTGTCGGGCGAATCGGTGCTCATAGGTCAGTCTGCCGCCGCCTCCTCGTAGTCGTCTCCGAGGCCGAACTCGCGGCTGATCTCGTCGTCTTGGAACTGTTCTTTTTTCGCCTCGATGTCGATGTCGTACAGTTCAGCCGCGTTCTCGGCCATAATTTTCCGTTTCACGTCCAACGAGAGTTCCACGCCGTACTCGGCGCGTTCCTCCTGGGTCAACTCGGCGTTCATGACCGCCGGGATGAGCCAGTCGGGCTCCCAGATCGCGTAGTCGCTGCCGAAAATGAGGTTGTCCTCGCCGACCCAGAAGAGCAACTCGCCCATCATCTCGGCGAACTTCCGCGGGCGATTCTGGGCGAACGGCGCGGCCACCGCGAGCCCGCCGTAGACGTTGGTCTCCTGGGTCGCGATGTGACAGAAGTCGTCGAGTCGCGGGAAGCCGACGTGCTCGACGACGAAGTTGAGTTCCGGGAACGATGTGGCGGCGTCGTCGACGTCAGCGACGTCGAAGGCGTCGCGGTTCAGCGGCCGGATCGTCGGGCCCTTGTGCGGGTGGATATTTTCGATGCCGAGATCGACACACTTCTCCAGGAACCGGAACGACTCCTCGCTGTCGAGGCGCCAGCCCTTCGAGTCGCCACGCCACTCGGCCGTGTAGAGTTTCACGCCCTGAATGTCGTACTCGTCTTTGAGCCGTTCGAGGTGTTCGATACCCTCGTCGCCGTCGCGGGGGTCGAAACTCCCGTTGAGGACGAACCGCTCGGGATACTTTTGGGCGAGTTCGGCGTTCTGGTCCGTTGTGTTGAACCCCTCGTCGTAGAAGTCCGTCAGGTAGGTCGGCTGGAAGATGCCCATGTCGGCGTAGCCGTCCCGGAACAGGTCACGGACCATCCGCTCTTGCCCGTATTGCCGATAGGTCTCCATGTCCCACTGCTCCTCTTCGGGTGTGAACGCAGTGTGGTAGTCGTAGAAACACTGGATGAACTGTTCGCCACCGTCGTGGATGATGTTCTCCTCTGTCGCGTCCCAGAGGTGGACGTGCCCGTCGATGACGAACACGTCCTCGCCATTGTGCGTGTACATGGCTTGTGAACTGTGGTAACACAGACCAATAGACGTTCTACCAATGCTCATAGGCACACTTCTTACACGCAGGGGGACCGACGTAGCAGGTGAGCCATGCACGCCGCACGCCTCCACGAATACACCGACGATATGAGCGAGGGACTGACGATAGACGAGGTCGACCGCCCGTCAGTCGAACGTTCAGATGGCGTCCTCGTCGAGGTCGAGGGCGCGGGATGGTGCCAGACGGACAACCACATCATCGAGGGGATGTGGACCGACTACGTCGAGCAGGACCTGCCGCTGACGCTGGGCCACGAGAACGCCGGGACGGTCGTCGAGATGGGCGAGGAGGTGGAACTTGTCTCGGAGGGAGACCCGGTCATCTGTCACCCGGTCCAGACCTGTGGGACCTGCAGACCCTGCCGGCTGGGCGAGACGATGTACTGCGAGAACCAGTCGTTCAACGGGCTCACCACCGACGGCGGGTTCGCCGACTATCTGCTTACCGCCGAGCGGTCGGTGATCCCGCTACCAGAGGGTGTCGACCCGATCGACATCGCTCCCCACGCCGACGCGGGGATAACCGCCTACCACGCCGCGAAGAAGGCAGTCGGTGAACTAAATCCCGGCGACCATGCAGTCGTCATCGGGATCGGCGGCCTCGGGCACATCGGCGTCCAGTGTCTCGACGCGATGAGTGCTGCCCAGATCACCGCCGTCGACCTGAAGGAGTCGGCGCTGGAACTCGCCGAGGAGGGTGGGGCAGACCACACGGTCAATCCGAGCGACGACGACGTCCGCGAGTTCGTCGACAGCGTCACCGACGGGACGGGCGCCGCGCAGGTGCTCGATTTCGTCGGCGCCGACCAGACGACCGAGTACGCACCCGATATCACTGCCTCGGGTGGCGACCACCACATCATCGGCTACGGCGGGCACATCCACGAACCCGCCCAGGCGCTGGTCAACGGCGAGTTCTCGTTCGTCGGCAACATCGTCGGCCGGTACGCCGAACTCCAGGAACTCGTCGCGCTGGTCGAACAGGGGGATGTCGACCTGCACACCTCCCGCTACGACCTCGCGGACGTCAACACGGTTGCCGAGCAGCTCGAACACCGGGAGATCGACGGCCGTGCCGTCATCATGCCCTGAATCGAAACTTCCTGCGGGAGACCAGCCACTGTTTTGCCGTCCGGGCCACCATTCACTGTATGGAGAAGGTCAGGATCGACGAGGTCGAAAACAGCGTCCAGCCGGCGGCCGTGATAGAGATACGAGCGCATACCCCCGCCTTCCCGTGAGTGACAAGTGTTCTGACATCCTGTCGGAACCGAGGAGCGGACAGCAGAGTCTGACAATCCACCGTTCTACGACAGTGCAGGATTTCCCACCGTTTCACTTTCACTCTGGATGGCCGAGCTATATGTCCCTCACAACTGGAACATAAAATACGGCGACAATGGGTGAGGTCACAAAAACGCTCGAATTGAAGCTTGTGGACCCGACCGTCCACAAGCGACAGAAGCTTCGTGAGACGCGGGACGTCTACCAGCAGGCACTTCACGAGTCGTTCGCCGCTGGCTGTGACACACAGTCAGCGGCCAACGATATCGTGGTCGAGTACGACCTGAGCGGCTGCGCGAAAAACGCCCTCAAGCAGTACGTCCCGCAACTCCACAACAGCTACGACGCCGACGAGCTTCGCGACGACCACCCGGTGCGGTTCACCAACGAGGGTGTCCAACTCGACCACCAGCCACAGAACGCTATTGAGTGGTACGTCAAAATTCCACACCACGAAGATTACCATCTCTGGATACCCGCACGGGTCAATCCCGACCAGGGGGAGTGGATCGAAGCGGTGTACGCAGACGATGCTGAGATGGGTGCATGTCGGTTGTTCGAGCGGGACGGAACGTGGTATCTTCACGTCACCGCCATCCGCACCGTGGAGGACCAATCGGCGGCGTCCGCCGAGGAGCAGACACCCATCGGCGTGGATATTGGGGAATCGAGTCTCGTCACGGTGTGTCACCGCGACGAGCGTGGTTCTCCTGTTCGTCCCCAACTATGGGCCGACGACGGCAAGACCGCTCGTCGGCTCCGCAAATCCTACTTCACCGCTAAGAGACGGCTTCAGAGGCGCGGCAGTGACCGAATCGTAGATTCGTTCGGTGACGTACTGTGGGACCAGATCGACGATCTGTTCCACCGTGTGACCCGCGAGGTTGTCGAGTACGCCGAGTCCGTCGAGAATCCAGTGTTAGTACTGGAAGACTTGACGTACATCCGCGAGAACATGGACTACGGCGCGTACATGAACCGGCGGTTGCACGGATGGGGCTTCGCGAAGCTCCACACACAGATTCGGTACAAAGCCGCCGAGGAGGGGATTCCCGTTGAGACGGTGAATCCCCGGAACACGTCGAAGGCGTGCCACGCCTGCGGTGAACACGGATACCGGCCACGACAGGCAACGTTCAGATGCTCGAACGACGCCTGTTGGGTCGGTGAGTACCAGGCCGACGTGAACGGGGCGATAAACATTGCAGACCGCTACCGTAGTGGAGAGAGTCACCGCCGAAGCGACCGGACTTCCCGGCAGAAGGCCGGTGACGATGACTCGACTACGGATGGGGCCTCTTTGACCGGGCCACAAGACAGCCACGCAGATGCTGAAATCCAGCAGGAGACGCGTGGAACGTATGCGTCTTGAAACCGACAGGCCGCACCGCTGGGCCTGAAATCCCGTGGTGGGATTCCCGCGTTTTCAGGCGCGGGAGGGGGTCAAGCGTCCGCTGACCGAAGCGCTCGGGGCGGCCGACCTCGCGGTCAACTACTACGAACTCGAACCGGGCGACAGTTTCGCTTTCGCCTACCACAGCCACGAGATCCAGGAAGAAGTCTTCTACGTCCAGGAGGGCACAGCGACGTTCGAGACTGAGGCCGGGGCGGTCGACGTGGGGGCGGGAGAGATAATCAGGTTCGAGCGTGAGGAGTTTCAGCGCGGGTGGAATCGCGGCGAGGAGCGCGTCCGCGCGCTCGCGCTCGGCGCACCCCTGGAATACGGCGACCAGCCGAAACGACGCTACTGCTCCGACTGTGATGAAGAGACTGACACCAGCCTCGAAGGGGCCGAGGACGGGTCTGCAGTGGTCGCGCGCTGTCGAGAGTGCGGGACCGAGACGGGCAGATGGCACCGCGGTTCGATGGACGGCGAGGTCCCGTAGCGTTACAGGAGAAAATCGGTCAGGTGGTCGGTGAACGCCTCGGACCGGTCCTCGGGCACCCAGTGGTTCGCTTCGAGGCCGACAAGTTCGCAGGAATCGATGTCGCCTTCCAGCCGTTCGGCCCACTGGACGGGCTGGAACTCGTCTTCGGTCCCCCAGAGCAGGAGTGTGTCGGCGGTCACGTCAGCTGGGTCGACCTCCGTCGTGTGACTCGTGTTCGTCGCGCTCGCGTTCCGAACGACGGAGGTGACGCCCTCCTCGGAGTTCCAGGGTGCCTTCATGCCGTCGAGGAACGTCTCGTCGTGGTCGTCGCCGAGCAGCGTGTCGCGGAATAACCCGTCGAGCATCCCCTGTAATTCCTCGACGCTTGTTTCGCGTGCCGTCTCGGGCAATCCGAGGTCGGTGATCGTCTTGATCGGCCACGAATCGTACGCGACGGAGTTCGACAGGACCAGTCGATCGATGGCGTCGGGCGTCCGTGCGGCGTAGCGCAACCCGACGCCACCGCCGAGGTCGTGACCGACGAAATCGACCGTCTCGAAGCCTAACTGGTCGACGAGATCACGGATCGCCTGTTCCTGGGCGCGGATCGACCGGTCGAACCCGTCGTGCATCGCGGAGTTGCCGTATCCCACCATGTCCGCCGCGATCACCCGTCGGTCCCCGGTGAGCGCGTCGACCTGGCCGCTGAAGAGATAGGAGTTCGTCGGGATCCCGTGTAGAAAGACGACCGGGTCGCCGGACCCCTCGTCGCGGTACGCTATCTCCAGGTCGTGGTCGTCGACGGTAACTGTGGCTGTCTCCTGTGCTGTCGTCCATTCGTCGTATGTCGTCGTCATTGGTCTCTCCAGATATCGCGTCACACAGTACCACGGTCGCGAGGAAAGGGGTGGTGCCTATGGTGATAGGCGGGGCCGAAATCGCTGCAGGACGCTACGTACCGGCACTCTCGTCGAACAGCTGTCCGATGACTTTCTCCTCTGCCACTCGGATATGCTGGCTGAACGTCGGCTGTGCGATCCCAAGCGCCTCGGCACACTCCGCTGCCGTGCTCCGGCGCGGCCAGCTGAAGTAGCCGCTCAGGTACGCGACCCGGAGGACTTCGAGTTGCTTGTCGGTGAGGCGGTCGGCCATCGTCGCGTGGACGCCGCCCTCGGACTGGAGCGGGATCGGTTCGTCGCAATCCTGGCAGGCGACGAGGTCGGACCTCGGATAGCGGTCCCGGAACTCCTCGACGACTCGCCTGACGTCGACGTGGGCCGGGACGTCTGCCAGGACAGTCCCGACTCCCTCCCGTGCGGACACCGACCGGGCGATAGCACCGGTATCGGCGAGCGTCGTCGTCACGCAGGGCCCCGAGACGACGAACTCGAACAGTCCGCCGTCGACGCCCCGGCTGATCAACCTGGCGTCGTCGATTGCCTCCGACCGCTCCACCAGCGACAGCACCCTGTCTGGAGCGGCCTCTTCGACTGTGAAGTACTCCAGTAACCGGTCGTCCGAACGGTTGACCATGTGTTCCAGTTCGATCCGGCAGTCGGCGACAGTAGAGGCATCGACGAAGAAACAGTCACGGTCTCGCAACTCGAATTCGAGCTCGACCGGCGAACCGGTGGTGTCGGTCGTCGTGATGCCCATGCTAGAGACACACAGACATACCAGATAGGTTTTCGGGGGAGTGTCGAACAGTCGGTCATACCGGAACGAGTGCGGCGAAACTCCGTCCGCTCGCAGGCAATACGACTTTGACAAAGTCTCGGCTCCGGAGGGGTCTATCGCTCGAACTCGCTGAATCCGGACTTCACTCGTTCGTGTCGATCAGTTGCTGGAGGTCGTTCGCCTGACTGATGGCGTCGATGACCTTGCTCGCGAGGTCGTTCATATCGTCCGCGAACGACTGGGTCGTGTCTGCGACTTCGTCCACGCTCTGTGACGTCTCGACGGCACTGTCAGTGATGTCGTCCAGGTCCGCGACAGTCTCCTCGATCGACTGCACGGCTCCGTCAGTCCGTTCGTCGACCGCCTCGATCTGTGCGATCGTCTCGTCAGCGTCGGATTGAACGTCCTGAACGATAGACTCGATCTCGGTCGCCTGTTGCTGGGCTTGCTCTGCGAGTGTTTTGACTTCGTCGGCGACGACCGCGAACCCGTCACCGTCCTGGCCAACCTGCGCGGCCTCGATGGAGGCGTTCAGCGCCAGCATATTGGTCTGATCGGCGATATCGTTCAGGATTGCGGTGATCTCGTCGATTTCGCTCACTGTTTCCTGCAGCGTTTCGAGCTGGTCCCGAGCAGCCGTCGCCGCGGCACGCGCCGCCTCGACATCCTCTTCGGCTTCCCTCGCCGACGACTGCGCTGTTTCTGCACGCTGGACTGTCTCACTGCTCGATCGGTTTGCACTGGCTGCGTTCTGTGACAGCGATTCGATGGCTTCGCTCGATTCGCTGAGTTCGGTCCCGATGACCGATAGTAACTTGACGTGATTCCTCGCGAGGCCATCGATACGATCCTCGTCACTCGATTCATGCTGGGTGGATGACTCTCGATTCGTCATTGTTGATTTCCATTCGAACACGACTTCCTACCACTGTGTGACCGCGACACACAACCAGGGGAGATACATAAGGGCTGCTGAGCGATACTCTCACGCGATGTCAGACCACGAGGAACACGCCTGTGACTGTGGCGCGACGTTCGACACACTCGACGAACTGAAAGAACACGCCAAAGAGAACCACCCGGACGCCTACGAGGAGAACTTCGACGACTGAGTCGGACGTGTGACGCTCCCTCGTCCGAGCGATACCCCCCGCTAATCCGTCCCTGTTTCACGCGAGCGTCACGTCCTGAAACGCGTACTCGACGACTTTGTTGAGCGTCGGATGTGCGTGGATCGTGTCCGTGATGTCTGAGACGTGTCCCGACCCCGACCGCATGGCGACGACGACTTCGTGCAGCATCGTCGACGTCTCGTATCCTAGCATATGACAGCCGAGGATCTCCCCGCCCGGTGTGGCGAGGACTTTCACGAAGCCGTCGTCGAGTTTCTTCGCCCGACCCATCGGCGTCCCGGGGAGGTCTTCGCGGCCGACGACGTACTCCTGGTCCGCCTCGCGGAGTTCGTCTTCGGTCTTCCCGACGCCGGCCATCTGCGGTTCGGTGAAGATCGCGTGGGGCATCGCCGTGAAATCGGCCTCGCGACCCTCACCGTGTACCACGTTATCGATCGTGACCTGGGTCTCGTAGTCGCCGGAGTGTTTGAACATCGCGTTGTCGGCGATATCTCCCTGGGCCCAGACGTTCTCAGCCGACGTTTCGAGCCGGTCGTTGGTCACGATGAACCCGTTGTCGTCCGTCTCGATACCCGCTATTTCGACCTCCAGCGTGTCGGTGTTCGGGCGACGACCGAGTGCGACGAGTAACTCCTCACCGGTCGCTGCTACTGTCTCGCCCGCTTCAGTCTCGGCATGCACAGTGACACTGACGCCGTTCGATTCGACAGCAGTCGCACGGTGGCCAGTGTACACTTCGTGGCGGTTGCGGGCGATGTCGGTGAACGCCTCGGCGACGTCCGGGTCCTCCCTCGGGACCAGCGTGTCCATCATTTCGACGATAGTCACGTCAGTCCCGAGCGACTCGAAGAAGTACCCCAGTTCGACGGCGATGTACCCACCGCCGAGGATCACGAGTGAGTCGGGTTGCTCACGACGGTAGAGCGCTTCCGTGCTCGTCATGTAGTCGACCTCGTCGAGCCCCTCGATCGGCGGAACGAGCGGGCGCGATCCGGCCGCGACGACGACTTTCTCGCCGCTGATGCGTTCGCCAGCCACCTCGACGGTACGCTCGTCGACGAAGACGGCCTCGTTCTTGTACAGTGTCAGGTGGTCTTTCTCCCGGTATCGCTCCTCCATGCCGGCGGCGATGGGCGAGAGCGTCTCGTCCATGTCATCGATGATCGCCGCGTAGTCGACGTCGTCGAGTGTCGCATCGAGGAAGAACCGATCAGCGTCGCGGACGTGGTTGGCGGCCGTGGCCGCCTGTATGAGCATCTTCGACGGGTTACAGCCGCGGTTGAGACAGGTCCCGCCCAGCGTTCCCTTCTCGACCAGCGCCGTGTCGAGACCAGCATCGGCCGCTGCGGCTGCGACGTTGTTGCCGGTGCCCCCGCCGACGACGAGTACCTCGTGGTGGACCATTTACTCCGCCTCCGGCTCGGCCTCCGCGGGCCCGTACTCGGCACCCCAGGTCACGACCGCCGAGACGACCGGTTCGAGGGCGCGACCGCGCTCGGTCAGCGAGTATTCGACGCGAACCGGCTGGTCGCTGACGATCTCCCGGTCGACCAGCCCGTCGTCTTCGAGCCGAGAGAGACTCTCCGAGAGCATCTTCGAGGAGACGCCTGCAACCTCGGATTTGAGTGCGCTGAACCCCATCGGTCCCTGTTCGAGCAACTGGTAGACGATCCGGAGGTGCCACTTCCGGCCCAGCGTGTCCTGGACCGCGTCGAAGACCTCGTCGGGGTCGGTGAACAGCAGTTCGTCGCTTCGCGCACTGGCCCCGGTCCACGGCGCCGCAGTCGATTCGGAACTCATGGGTGAACGGACACCGGGCAGGTTACTTAAGGTAACACGGACGAGCGTCCGCGACTCGAATCACCGACGGATTTATATACTAGTCTCGGGCGTCGCCGTCGCGAAAGCGCTCCCAGAAGACCTCGTTCAGCCCGGCCTCGACGTCCGTATCCTGATAGTCTTCTTTGGTGAGGTTGGCCTCCTCGATGAGCGAGGCGGCCTCGCCGGCCCACGCGTAGAACCCGACGAGAGTCTCCTCGCGCATCTCCCCCAGATCGATCGAGTGATAGACGTTGACGAACCCGCCGGACTCGCGGTTGAGCTGGGACTTCTCCAGGAGGCCGAACTCCACGAGGTCGTTGAGGTAGTTGCGGACCGTGCTCTCGTCGTAATCGAGGCGCTCGGCCAGTTCGGCGGGGGAGAGAGGGCCTTCGCCGATGACGCAGAGACAGACGTCCAGACCGGGCTTGGGGAGGCCAAAGGCGTCCAGCAACACCTGACGGACGTCGGGCGGTCTGATGTCGAGTTTCGTCTCGGTCACGCGCTCCATCGGGTGGTCGTGGCAGGTCATCCCGCCGTCGCAGTCCTGCATCGTGAGAACGACGTTGTCGCAGTCGACACAGCGGTAGATCGCGTAGTCGCGGTCCGCGAGATCCACCTCGGTTCGTTCGCCCTCCCGTTGCAGGTTTCCCAGCGAGCGGGTGTCGCCGTCGGCTCCGTGCTCGTCGGTCATGGCGTAATGGTCACCGGCGTCTCTGAGGGAGACACGGGAATTCCTACAACGACGACCCTCTTGAAACTTGGAGTCGAAGTCACTCTGTCACGACTTCGAGCGCGACCGCGTCGCCGAGGTCGATGTCCAGCGCCAGTAACTCTCGCGCCGTGACGGTCGGTCGATAGCCGGTCGCCTCCGGGTGGAGGAGGTCGAACTCACACAGCGACTCGCACTGCTCGGAGACCGCCGAGTCCGGGGCGTCGAGGGAGTCGGCGACGACGTGGGGGGACACCGGACCCGCCGACTCGTCGTACCGCTCGACGACTTCGACCAGCACGGCGTGAGGTGACGGGTCCATGGGAACAGACGTGAAGAGCGCGTATCGATGCGTGATTCACCGTGGTGTGTCTCTATCAATAATCCTTCCTAACCGACGTGATACGGTGTTACGTCGAGTTTACCTCCCCACCGGGCCCACTTCGTGCGGGCGAGTCACTTCGACCCTCGCGTGGACAAAAAACGGGAGCGAAGGCCAGAGTGCTGTCGACAGGGTGACCGAGTCGATGCGACCTGGTGCGTTCAGGGGGGATGGGTTGGGGTTGGTCGGGCACTACAGTTCGTCTCCAGCCGTGGACGGCCTGGGCACAGACAGCCGAGGGCTCCGACAGATCGTCGCAGGAACCACTTCGCGGAGGAGGGTATTGTATCTCCGTTGTGTATGCGTCTGTTCTACAGCATCGCACAAACGTCGTGACTCAGTAACTGTGGGGAAGCCCAGTCACACGGGGTTCAGTAACCGTCAGGAAGCCCCGTTACGCGGGGGTCAATTACGATTTATTGAGACGTACGTGAGCAATGTGGTATGACGGACCAGATCAAGCGTGGTCTCGAGGGCGTCCTCGTGACGGAATCGGAACTGTCGGTCATCGACGGTGAGGCTGGTGAACTAGGCTATCGCGGCTATCCTATCCGGGAGCTCGCCGCGGAAACGACCTTCGAGGAGGTGGTGTACCTGCTGTGGCACGGCTCGCTGCCGACCAGCTCACAGCTGGAGACGTTTTCGCGTGAGCTGTGTGACCACCGGGTGATTGACGACACCGTCCTCAGAACGCTCGAAGAACTGGCCGCACGCGGGGAAGAACCGATGGCTGCACTGCGGACGGCCGTCTCGATGCTGTCGGCCGGCGACCCTGCGGAGGGGCTCGTTCCGACCGACTCCGAGACGATACGGCGAACCGGGACGCGTCTGACGGCGAAGATCCCGACGTTCGTCGCCGCGTACGACCGGTTGCGGCAGGGAGAGCGACCCGTCGACCCCGACGAGGACCTGGGCCACGCCGCGAACTTCCTCTACATGCTCACCGGGACCAAACCGGACGACATCGCGGCCGAGACCTTCGACACGGCGCTGACGCTGCACGCCGACCATGGACTCAACGCCTCGACGTTTACCGCGATGACTGTCGCGAGCACGCACGCGGACCTCTACAGCGCGGTCACGGCCGGTATCGGCGCGCTCTCGGGCCCGCTGCACGGCGGCGCGAATCAGGACGTCATGGAGACGCTGCTCGAAGTCGACGAGAGCGACGACGACCCCGTCGAGTGGACCCGTTCCGCCCTCGACAAGGGGCGCCGTATCCCGGGCTGGGGCCACCGCGTCTACAGCGTCAAGGACCCGCGCGCCGAGATCCTCGAAGCACGGAGCGACGCTCTCGCGAAGTCGACTGGAGAATCCAGGTGGTGCGAGCACACACGCGCTATCGAAACGTACCTCACCGAGGAGGAAGGGCTCGTCGAGGAGGGGATCGCTCCGAACGTCGATTTCTACTCCGGGAGTGTCTACTACCAGCTCGGAATCCCGGTCGACCTCTACACGCCCATCTTCGCAACGAGTCGGGTCGCCGGCTGGGTAGCTCACGTCGACGAGTACCTCGAAGACAACCGCCTCATCCGACCGCGGAGTCGCTACGTCGGTCCCGACTCGCGGTCGCTCGTTCCCGTCGACGACCGGTCGCCGGACAAATAACCCCCCGACTCGAACCGGGTACTGACGGCTTTCGGCGAACCGAAATGAAACGGACGACACGAGCGCGGTTCGACCCTGCGGTCGACCTCGGAACCAGACTCCGGTCCGCGTTCGGCCAGCTGCTCGACCAGGAGTTATCCTACTCGAGTGGCCACGTCGCGGCGATACTCAACACGTGTCTCTTTGCGCCGTCGCTGTTAACGTTCTGGTTCGTCAACGGCGTCCTCGACTTCTCGACGGCCGTCGCCATCGGCGCGGTCGCGGGTCCCGCGGGGCTTCAGGTCCGCCTGCTCGCGTACGTCTTTCTGGTGCCGACTTTCTTGCTCGTCCGAGTCACGGTCCACCTGGTCCACCCCGTCCACAGGCGCCAGATCCTCGCGGGGTCGTGTCCGAACGTGCAACTGGTCAGTCTCGACTGGTTCAGCATGGGCATCCTCGCGACTGGACTCCCGCTCGCGCTGCAGGACTTCGGTCCCTGGTTCGCGATGAACCTGGTCTTCCTCGTCGGCCTGTTCGTCCTCCCGCGGTTCATCGCCAAGGAGCGCGCCGGCCCGGTTAAATTGGCCGCCATCGCGACCGGCGGTCTGGTCTTCCTCTACGCCAACTACGGTGGGGCCGTCGCCGCTCTGCCCGCTCCCGCGACGATAGTCGGCCCGGTCGCAACGTACCGACTGACGGACGAGACGACTCGACTGCTCTTGCGAACGTTCAACAGCGTCGTCGTCGGCCCCCTCGTGGTGGCCCTGTTCGGCGCGGCGATGAACCATGTACTCACCCGACCAGAACTCGCCGACATTCCGCTCGTCGAGTACGCACTCCCCCGTCGCGACCCCGACCCGGTCGTTCTGACAAGCGCGGCTGCTGGCACCGTGTTCTATCTCGTCGTCGTCTTCCTGCTGACCGGTCGACTGGTCGTTCTCCCGTGAGGAGACGTCAGGATCGCCCGACGACGACTCGCACCTGATCCCCACCACGCAGACCGTACTCCCGTGGCGTCACCGGTTCACCGTTGACGGTGATCCGAATCGTCGTATTCGGGTCACTGTCTCGGTAGGTCGTGTCGCGATACGTTATCGACGATTCGGTGACGTTCATCCCGAGCGTACCCATGGCGTACTGCAGTGTCACCTCCTGTGCATGGACGTGCCAGCGGGTCCCCACACCACCCTCGAAGTGGAACGAATTCGATTGCATCTGGTATCTGGTCCGGCTGAAATCGACCTGTTGCCCGTTCACGACCATCTCCATCGTCCCGTGATAGTGGACCGACCCGAGATTGGTCGGTTCCTGACCCGGGGTAACGTCGCCGCCGTTCGATGGTGAAAACAGGACGAACCCGACGATAGCCACCGTCACGACCAGAATTCCGACCAGGACCAGTGGTCCTGTCGCACGCGTCTCGTCTTCGTCTGTACTGTCGTGTCCGAGTCGTCGTCTATCGATCCGCCCGAGCTCGTCGAGGTGTTGGTCTTCGAGATGGGAGAGGTACGCCTCCTCGCTCTCGAACGAATCGTCGCAGTAGTTGCACTCCGGCATTCTACTCGTTCGGAAGAACACCCGAGACCGATTTGACCGCGCGGTAACGCTCGCGTAACCCAGTTTCGAGAGTCACAGCGGTACCAGACGATGGGTTGATCACTGCCGGTCCTTGTGAGTGTCCGAAGGCTCACCGGGGCCCGTCCACTTCGATTACCGGAGAGTTACCCAATCACACACACCTCAAGCGTAGTTTAATACCACATAATCGATAATCCAAGTGGAACCATGTCAGATGCGACCAGTTCGGTCGGGATCGAGCGCCGACCCGCCGCCGAAATCGAATCGACCGTTGCGAGTATCAAGAAGATGCTCATGGTAGGGGCCGTCTTCGCCGTGATCGGCTACCTGCTCACCGGGAGCGCGCTCGTGTTCGAGTTCACCCAGTTCCACCCGCTGCTGGAGGATTTCTTCAGTACGCACGCTCAGCACAGTCTCGCTGGGGGCGGCCCGGAGCGAAGCGGCGCGATAAACAGCGACCTCGCCACCATCCACAAGTGGCCCTCGACGCTTTTGTGGCTGAAACTCGGCGGTATCGCCCACATCCTGCTGGGTATCTTTGTCGCGCTAGCGGCCATCGTCCGCGCGCTCGCACTGATGCCCCACCGCCTGTCCTACGAGATGGAACGCACCCAGGGCTGACCGGGCGCGACCACGCGGCTTTTTCAGAGCGCACGACGCCCAGCTACCGGTAGCTCCGGCGCGTTCTCTCTTACCCTGTCCGGTCGCCCGGACCGAATCAGACGGGGGTAGTCACCGAACCGTTACCTTCTCACGCGCGTCTCAACAGGGAATTATTACTCGACGGGAAACAGGTGGGATATGGCCAGCACAGACGTTCCGGCCACGGACCCACCCCGAGAGGACGCGCTCCCCGAGACTTACGCGGTCCGGGTCACCGACGACGCTATCCACGTCTGGGAGTACCGTGCGACGGTCTCCGACCCCGACGGCGACTGGCAGTTCGTTGAGACCCTCGACCGAGAAGACGCTCCGCGCCTCTCGCTGGAGTACGCGGAGTTCACCACTGGCACGATCGACGGGTACTGGGTGTACAGCCGGGACTACGACTGCGAACTCGATTGCGACTGATCCCTGGTGCGGTCACGAGAGCAGCGATCCGTCGAACCCCATCACCGCCAGCGCGCTCAGGAGCGAGCCGACGATAGCGAGTGTGGCCAGTCCGAACAGCACTAGGCCCAACAGCGCGAGGACGACCCCACCGGAGAGAAACAGCGAGAGCGAGACGCCGACCGCCGCCAGATACGTCGCCGTCAGGAGCGTGACACCGGCGTGAAGGGGGCCGCCGACGTATCCGTAGACCCCACTCGCCAGTCCGACGGCCGGCGCGACGAGAAAGAGGACGACCCCCTGGACAGATCCCGTCGCGGTCGCCAGTCCGTTCGCCGGGTCTCTGAACAGCGCGACGATCAGCAGTACGTAGCCGACTGCAAGCGCTGCCCCACCGGTACGATGGTCGAGGCTCAGTTCCGGCACGTCTTCACGTTCGCACGCACCCGGTTATAGGGGTTGCCGAGGTGCGCGTAACCCGCCTGTCACCCGTTCACTCGTCGTGGTCGTGGTCGACGAACTCGTCCGGTGCGTCGAACGCACGCCCGCAGGCTGGACACTCCAAGATGAGCCGGTCTCCCTCGACTGTGACGGTGATATCGTGCCCGTCGAGCGTCGCCAGTCCGACCGATACCAGCAACTCGTAGGCGCGGTCTTCCGGGACGTCGTGGGTCGCCGCGAATCCCGTGACGTCGCTCGCGAGCCCGTCGGGGATCGACAGCATCCGGTCCATATCGTATGAACTGTCCCACCCGGCAAAAACCCCGGCGGCGGTGGGCCCCAGGTACCCGATGCAGTGAGTACCGCGCCGTCACCCCGTCCACGGGTATGCGACCGCGTCGCACACACCACACAGTTACTATACGTTACCTACCGTCGTTACGGGTATGGAAGACATTCAGACAGACGAGACCGAGTGTACGACCACGAGTTCGTTCGGCGACCATGGCGTCGACGACGGGTCCGAGCTCGTCCACCAGACCTACTACCGGCTGGTCGACGGCGGCCGAGCGGAATTCGAACCGACGGCGTCGTTCTACGACGCGCTGGAGTCGGCGTTCCTCTGGGCGTACCTGGGGTCGGTCGAGGAGGGCGATGTCCCCGAGCACGTCCAGCTGGCCGTCGACGACGCACTGGAACTGACCCGCGAGGAGTTCGCCGGCCACCCCGACGCGGACCTCCGGACGACGGTCTTGCCCGCCTTCTACGAGCGGGTCGCGGGGTTCCACTGTCGGTACCGAGACTAAGTGGCCGCGGCGGACGGCAACGGTGCCTACCGTCCTCCCGAGCGGTTCTGCAACCGCGTCACACGCCTGCCGCTCGCTTATCTCCGGTCGCGGAGTACCCGGAGACATGGTTACGATCACCGGTGGTCTCGTGGGTGGTGTCGTCGCGACGGTCGTCATGACCGCGCTGATGATGGTGCTGGGCGACGACAGCCCGCCGCCGACGGCGATGCTCGTGGCGA
>Ga0207770_100213_pt1 | contig 40686 bp, 37 predicted proteins | sample A23E2SouthBayCA_FD_187729 | JGI IMG/M metagenome (GOLD analysis project Ga0207770, IMG submission 187729) | Aerobic enrichment media microbial communities from Eden Landing Ponds, California, USA - A23 E2 (SPAdes) | ecosystem: Environmental > Aquatic > Marine > Unclassified | place: Emeryville... | reverse complement strand
GTACAACGCATCTCTGGCTGTCACGTTGGAGGTGACGCAGTCTTCGTAGTCGGTGATGTCCCAACAGTAGTCACTTGCTTCGTTCGCGCAGTAGAGGAATTGCTCGGCGGTTTCGTGGAGGTCGTCGTGATACTCGTCGGGAACAGCGAGTTTGACCGGCGCGGTACGCCTGACCTCCATATTCCAGATGTCACTCCAACGTCACTTAATCATTCGGGAGTCAATCGGCTAGTGTCTCCTGAATTGTGTCGTGGAGTGTCGGCTTCCTCCCCGGCCGACTCGCGTCGTGCTTCCGACCAGTCGGAAGCCTTCGCTCCTTGAGGTCGGGGGCTCCGCCTCGAAACTGCGGACCGGCGTCCTCGACCCGTCGGCTGTCGCCGGTGATCACACTGTTCTGCACGAAACCCGCACGAAAGATAATGTAGTTACCGCGCGTCTCTCCTCTCATGAGTCGCGAGACCAGACTGAACCGGATGAACGCGATACTGCGAGAACTCGACTACCCGACGACGCCGACGGCGGCTTCGACGGCCTGCGAGGACGTGACGCTCGTACTCGCCGAAGGGGAGACGAACCTGGGAGACGTGATCCGCAGGTCCGACCGGGAGTCGTTCGTGTCACCGGAGGACCTCTCGGCGGAGGTGATGAGTCTGCTCCCGCGCAACGCCGTGGGCGAACCGTTCCAGTCGGAGGGGGACGCCTGAGGGCCACGGTCGAGGGAGACGCCCGAGCGATACGTCCGAGAGCGAACGGTTCGCGGTTCACTCTGACCGGTTCCCGCCGCGGGTGACGTAGTACGTCTCGAAGCCGCCGTTGTCGTAGATTCGGTTGGTGGTCGGGTCACGGTTGAGTCGGGAGACGTCCTCGGCCCGGTAGGGGATGAGTTCGCGGCGCTGTGCCGCCGTGAAATACGAGTCCGTGTAGAACTCGCGGTCGAACGTGTGCACGGCGAGATACGAGCGGCCGTAGATGCGTCTGGCCGTGGTGTTTCGCTCGTCGTAGCCGAAGTTACGTTGCAGCGACGTCTCCAGATTCGGCGGCCACAGTAGCGGGCTGGTGCTCCCGCGGACGTACCACTCCATCTTGTGGCCGATGGAGTACGTTCGGACGGGGACGTCCTGGTAGCCGTTCGTGAGGACGAACTCCGACCCCTCGTACTCGGCGTCGGTCATCTGCGTGTTGGGCCAGTACGCCCCGTAAGCCCCGACGACGGCCGCGAAGACGACACACCCCCCGAGGACGACGAGCGCGGCCTGTCGCCTGCGGGGGCGCCATCGTTCGGTCCGGACGGCCAGCAGGGCAAAGAGGAACACGGCCATGATGACCAGATACCGGGCGACACGGAGGGGTTCGAACTCGATGAGGTAGACGAAGAAGAAACCGATCGCAAGGGCGAACCCGACACTGAACTGCATCGTCGCGAACGCCTCGTCGTAGCGCAGGCGGCCGTCTCGGCGGAGCGCCCAGTAGACGACCGCGAGGCCGAACAGGCCGGCGACGACGAGGTAGACGAACACCATCCCGTAGAGTTCGGTAAAGCGCATCAGCAGTTCCGTCGCCGTGAGCGGGACCGAAGAGGCCTCGCCGGCGACCGCCTCGGCCGGCGAGTCGCCCCCGGAGAGCCAGGCGTCGACGACCTGTGCGATCGAGGTCTGGGTCTCGCGGAAGTTGATGTACCAGACGAACGTCGAGGCGGCGACCACCACCGCCAGCGTCGGTCGCACCTTCCGGACCCGTTCGCCGGTGAGCCACTGATACAGATACCCGAAGACGCCCGTCGAGACGACGAGGACGACCAGAAAGCCGGCCGTGACGGGGTGGAAGAAGACGATGCCGATACCGGAAACCACGAACAGGCCGAGGAAAGACAGCGAGCGACTGCGGCGGTAGACCTCGAGGATCGCCAGCAGCGTCGGAAAGACGAGCAGGGAGAGAAACGAGGGGATGATCGTCGTGTGATAGATGCTGAACACGAGGGGGAGACCCCCGGCGAGGCCGTAAACTGCGGTCTCGGGTCGACCGGTCACCGTCCGGACGAGATACCCCATCGAGAGCAGGTACAGCGCAGAGAAGGCGTACGCGACGACGTACTCCGAGCCCTGCATTGGGAAGCCGAAGTAGATCAGCTCTGAGACGAGCGTGTGTTGCATCGGGTACCACGACCCGGCGGCGAGGGTCCCCTCGGTGGTGATACCCTGGACGTCGCCGACGTGGACGAGGATGTCCGACGCCCCACGTCCGTAGAGGCGATAGCCCCGCGCCAGCGGCAGGAAGAAAAACAGCCCGTAGTTGGCGAGCGCGAGCGCCGTGGCGTGGCGCCAGTAGCCCGACCCGTCGTGGGCCGAGAGGAACGCGACGACGACGCTCGCGACGAGGACGCCGTAGAACGCGCCCCAGAATCCCGGCGGGAACGCCGCGACGAGCGACGTCTCGAAGCGCGGTGCCGGCTCGACGCGGACGAACAGCACCGTCGCGACGACGAGCGCGACCGCCGACAGCCCGAGCAATAGCTCCTGGACCCGCGTCGTCCGGGGGATGGACCCGCCAGCGGGCGAGGTGTCGTCCGTCGATGACCCCGAGTCGCTCCCGGGCGCGGCGTCGGCGTCCGTCACACTCTCACCCGCCGTCCGACCATACTCTCACTTTCCGTGCGCCATAGTTAACTGTTCGTCGTCGGAGCGCGGCCGGGTTCTTCAGGGTCGGTTCACCGAGTCGGGGACCGCCGGGGAGCGACCGTTATGCGAGAGGATACACTACCGGTCGGCAGTGACGAGGACGTCTGTGCTCCGGTCCGGTTCGAAGTCGGCGACGGAGGCCACACACATCGCCGACGCGTCGGACCGTCGCCGCCGGGCGAGCGGAGGCAATCGACCGTGACGGCCGTCGAACTGTCGGACCATCGCCCGTGGACGCGTGCAGGTGCCGTCGCGGTGTGTGGCGGTGCGTTCCGGGACGGCGACCATCTCGTCGGTGAAGCCCTGTGCGACCAGTTCGCCGACGTCGACTCGCTGTCTGCGTTCGTGGCCGCCCTCGACGGGCTAAACGGCTTTTTCGCCGTCGGAGTCGAGCGCGACGACGAGACGCTACTCGGCGTCGACCACGTCCGGTCGATCCCGCTGGTCTACGCACCCGACGCGGGCGTCGTGAGCGACGACCCCCGGGTGGTCACCGACCGCGTCGACGGGGCATCCGACCCGCTGGCCGGTCGCGAGCGCGAGGCCGGTCTCGCCGCTATCCTCGACCGCCTCGTCGCCGACCGACGGGACGCGACCTCTCTGCGAGCGTGGAACCCGGTCTATCCCGACCGAATACTCCGCGAACGGGGTTTTCTCTCCGACGACCGGCCACCGCTCTCGTGGACCGGCGACCCCGACCTCAGACTGGTCGTCCACCCGCGGTCGGGGACCCCGTTCGACGAGTCGGCGCTACGAGCGAACGGCGACCTGCTCTGGGCACTGGACAAGTGAAGGGGTCTGTCGCGGACCGAGAACCGCCCGTCGAGAACAAGTGAAGGGGTCTGTCGCGGACCGAGAACCGCCCGTTGAGAGGCTCAACGGTAACTGGTGGCGTGTTCGAGGACGGACTCCCGGTCCTCGGGAGAGAGGTCCTCGAAGGAGAGCACCGCCGTACAGTCGAGTCCCGGACAGCGGAGCAGGCGCTCGGTCTCGAGGACGTTCCCGGCGACGACGGTACCACAGGTCGGACAGGTGTGAGTGACGATGCGCATGGTCAGAGTCTGAGATCCGAGTTCTCGCCGATGACGAGGCGGTAGCCCCGCGGTCGGAGGTCCTCGGCGCTGTCGATAGTCGTCCCGGCGCCGATCAGGCTGTCGACGATAGTCTCGTCGGCCGTGATCGTCGTCTCGCCGACGAGGATGGTATTCTCGACGTGGGCCTGTCGCACCTCGGAGTCGGGACCGATCGAGGTGTATGGGCCGACGTAGCTCCGGCCGCCGATGGTCGTCCCGGCGGCGATGGAGACCGGGCCGCGGACGACCGCCCCCGATTCGATGGTCGCCGTCTCGTGGAGGTCGACGTGACCGACGGCCTCGGCGCCGTCCTCGACGGTGCCGGCGAGTTCGCCCTCGGCGTCTTCGAGGACGAGTCGATTCGCCTCGAGGATATCGCCGGGCTTGCCGGTGTCTTTCCACCAGCCCTCCGCCCGGTAGGAGGCGATGGGGCGGCCGTCGTCGATGAGGTGCTGGAAGGCGTCGGTGATCTCGAGTTCGCCCCGCTCCGAAGGTTCGACCCGCTCGATGGCGTCGAACACCGCCGGGGAGAACAGGTACGTGCCGATGACCACCAGGTTCGTCTCGGGGACGTCGGGTTTCTCGACGATGCGGACGACGTCGCCGAACTCGTCCAGGGTGGCGACGCCGAACTGCCCGGGGTTGTCCACTTCGCGCAGCATGACGCCCGCGGCGTACTCGCCCGCCTCGAACGCCTCGACGACCGGCCCCAGCGGCTGATCGAGCATGTTGTCGCCCAGGTAGACGACGAAGTCGTCGTCGCCGACGAAATCACGGGTACAGCCGACGGCGTGGGCCAGTCCGAGCGGGGCGCCCTGGACGACGTAGGTGATGTCGACGCCGAACTCGGTGCCGTCGCCGAGGAACGCCTGGACGGCCTCCCGACCGGTGGTCCCGAGGACGACCGCGATCTCGGTGATCCCGGCCTCGCGCAGGTCCTCGATGGCGTACTGGATCACCGGCTTGTTCGCCACCGGGACGAGCTGTTTCGGTCCCGTGTGTGTGATCGGTCGCAGTCGCGACCCGGTCCCGCCGCTGAGGATGACGCCTTTCATCGCCGCTGTCCCCTCGCCCCGCGTCCAGGTTGTCGACTCCCAAGTGGAGCCGGTCGGTTACCGCACATAGGCGACCATTACTCCGCGGGCAGATATAAACGCACGCACCGAACCCCACGCGGGGACACGACCCCGAGAGCGGGATCCGGGTAGGGCGCTCATACACGCTTAAGACCAGTCCGGGAGTACCGGTGGTATGACTGTACTGGTCACTGGAGGGTTGGGCTACCTCGGGTCGCGGCTGATCCGCGAAGTGCCCGACCACCCCGCCTTCGCCGGCGAGACGGTGCGCATCATGGACAACTACCGCAAGCCTCGCTACAACACGCTGTGGGACCTCCCCTCGTATGCCGACTACGAGTTCGTCGAAGGGGACATCCGCGACGAGGACGACGTCGCCCGCGCCGTCGACGGCGTCGACACGGTCTTTCACCTCGCGGCGATCACCAACGCCCCCGAGACGTTCGACATTCCCGAGGAGACCTGGGACGTCAACTACGACGCGGCGCTGTCTCTCTACGATGCCGCCCGCGAGGCCGGTGCCTCCCAGTTCGTCAGCGCCTGCTCGTGTTCGGTGTACGGCCGCACCGACGAAGAGATCACCGAGGAATTCGACTGCGACCCGGAGTCCCCCTACGGCGAGTCCAAACTCGAGGCCGAACAGGAGATGCTCCGGCGGTACGACGGCGAGATGGGCCTGACTGCACTCCGTCTGGGCACCATCTACGGCTGGACGCGCGGCATGCGCTTCGACACCGTCGTGGACAAGTTCGCGCTGCTGGCGGCGACCCGCGAACCCCTGACCGTCTACGAGGGCGCCGAGGACCAGCGCCGGCCGTACCTGCACGTCCAGGACGCCGTCCGCTCGTTCCTCTTCGCCGCCAGCGAACTCGGCGACGGCGACACCTACAACGTCGTCGGCGAGAACGGCCGGCTGCAGGACGTCGTCGACGCCATCGAGAAATACTTCCCCGAGGTCGAGGTGGGCTACACGCAGGTCGAGCAGTTGAACCAGCTATCCTACATCGTCAGCGACGAGAAGATCAACGAACGGGGCTTCGAGACGATGTACGACCTGGACCAGGGCGTCGAAGAGTTGGCCGACAAGTTCCGCGCCTTTACCTGACCATGTTTTTCCTGCGGGGGTTTCCTCGCGCGCCTCCGGCGCGCTGCGGAGAACCCCCCGCAGCAAAAACATGGGTGAAAAAGCCGCGCCTCACTTCGTTCGGCGCGGTGAACCGCTCGCTTCGCTCGCGGACGTTCACGACAGGGGAAGTACTTATCACTCGAACGTCCGCCGAGCGGTGCGAGGTGCGAGCGAAGTGAGCACCTCGATGCGAACGGGGAACGGAGTGACCCGTGAGCGAGGCGGTTCCCCGGACGCAAGCGAGCGCGCCGTCCGGCCTTTTTCACCGCCGGTAGAGCTTGCTCTACCGGGCCTTGCCTCGCTTCGCTCGGCAAGACCATGTTTTTGCCGCGAGTGACGGGTCGCGAGCCATCGGCCCGCGACCGTATGTCGTGGCGGCGAAGCCGCCACGCAGTACCCGCAGGGAGGGCAGCGACCGAGGATACCCGAGCGGGAAAAACATGGTTTCGCTCTGAAGAGACACAGTCGAAGCAGAGTCGGACCGACGGGCGCCGCAGGTCGAGACAGCGACACCACAACTGCCATCGTCGGCTACCGGCGCGAGTCGAACTATCTGACCGACAGGCAGCGTAGAGGAAACTATTCCTCGAGACAGGAAATATATCTCCCGAGTGCGAAGCGAGAGTATGTCCGATCCGGAGTCGATGGACGGACCGCCACCGTTCGAGGATCCCTTCGACGGCGACGACGTCGAACAGCGCATCTACGGGACGATCCTCCAGACGCGCGAACCGACGACCGCGAGTGCGGTCGCGGAGCGCGCCGAGTGCGACTCAAAGACTGCCCGGAAGTATCTCGACTGGTTCACCGACCTGGGTATCGTCACCCGGCACGACGGACATCCAGCGACCTTCGAACGCAACGACGCCTACTTCGAGTGGCGTCGTATCGACCAGCTGGCGACAGAGAACTCCCTCGAAGACATCCGAGAGCGCGTTCGCGAGCTCTCTGCCCGGATCGCCGACTACGAGTCGAAGTTCGAGACGGAGTCACCGGAGGCGCTCGACGCGGTCGCCGTGGCCGACGCACACGCGGAATGATCGATAGACGAAGTGTACGGCGACCTCGCCGACTGGGCAACGGCGCTCCGGGAGCGCGAGCGCTACGAACGCGCTCGCCAGCAACGCAGTAGGACCGACCGAGAACTGGCATCGAACTGACGATGGTGCCACCGACGGGTGACGGGGGTAGTCCGGCACCGATCGATCGGCCGGTCCTCGAGTTCCTTCGCGAACGACTCGTCGCGACGAGGCAGGTCGATACAGCGACGATCACAGACGCGACCGGACATCTGGAACTCCGAGGTACGCTCGCGTCGGCGTACTACCCTGAGACGGTCGAACGAGCGGTCCTCACCGTCCAGTGGCACACCAGCGACAACTTCACGATCCACTATCGAGAGACGCACACGGGTGGTACCTGGGAGTGTCGGTGGGACCGCCACCCGAACCCGCACAACAGTCGCGACCACTTCCATCCGCCGCCGACCGCGTCGACGCCCGGTGAGGACCGGTCCTGGCCGGCCGACCACAGGGACGTACTTGGACTCGTACTCGACGGGACCGAAGAACGGATCGCCGAGCTGTGGGACGCCACGTGAGTCCCTCGTCGACAGATCCGCCTCGAGGAGAGCATTCAACTTGCCCTGAAGTCTGGAACAGTGACGCCGAGTGGCGGATTTACCGCCCACCCGGAAGGGTTCGAAGCCGAGTTCACGGACAGGCCCCACCCTCAAAGCGCCGAAGGCGCTCAGGTGGGGTAGTTGACACCCGTACTCAGAGATACGCCTCGCGATTGTCCCGGTAGAATTCGACGGTCTCGCGCAGGCCCTCGCGCAACTCGACGGTCGGTTCCCAGCCCAGGTCCCGGATTTTCGCGGGATCCGTGTAGACGTCACCCCGGTCGAGGGTCGCCCACTCCTCGGGCCAGGGGACGAGTTCGACCTCGCCGGTGCCCGCCACATCGACCGACGTCTCCGCGAGTTCCAGCAGGGTGGTGGGGGCGCCGGTCCCGAGGACGTACGTCTCGCCGGGCGCGCGGTCGTCGGTGCCGAGCAGTTCGAGCGCGGCGACGACGTCGTCGACGTGGATCAGGTCGCGGACGGCGTCGCCAGGTTCGAAGACGGTGATCCTCTCGTCGCGTACGGCCTGAGCCGGGAAGATGGCCTGGACGCCGTAGCCCCTGTCGACGGCCGCACGCGGGCCGTAGACGTTCGCGAGGCGGGCGACCGTCGTGGGTACGTCGTCGAGGGTGGCGTAGATGTCGCAGTACTGTTCCGAGGCGACCTTGTGCGCGCCGTAGAGGTCCATCGGGTCGACGGGCGTCGACTCGTCGACCGGGGGGTCCGCGACGTGGCCGTAGACGGCGAGCGAACTCGTGAACACGACCCGTGGAGGAACGTCGCGGGCGGCCGCCGCCTCGAGGACGTGCAGGGTTCCCTTGGCGTTGATGTCGACGTCCTCGTCGGGGTGGTCACGGGCGTAGCCGCGGTCGTTCTGTGCGGCGCAGTGATAGACGACGTCGGCGTCCGCGACGAGGTCCGCCACGAGGTCGGCTTCGCGGACGTCGCCCTCGACGACGGTGACGTCGTCGCGGATCCCCTCGATGTTCGCGGGGTTCGAGCCGAGGTGAGGCAGGCGCGCGTCGAGCAGCGTGACGTCGGCGCCCGTCGCGACGAGACGGTAGGCGAGGCTGCTGCCGACACAGCCCAGTCCACCCGTGATCAAGACGTTTCGTGACTCCCAGTCGCTCATGCACTGGAGTCACCCAGCAGCGGCAAAAACGTAGCGACGCCGGAGGGAGTGTCCGAATCGGTTGCGGTCCAGTCAGCGCCGATGCGTGGTCTCCGGCCCGTCGGCGTCCTCGCGGCCGACGAGCGCCGAGAGTATCGACCCGACCTCGCTGTAGAGTTCCGGGTTGACGGGGTCGGCGCCGAACGCGCGCAGTCCAGACCCGACACCGGCACCGAACGCGCGGCGCTCGTAGAGGTAGTGGCGCAGTTTTCGGAGGTGGTAGTTGGACATCGCCCGGGCGTACGTCCGGCGGGTCACCGGCGGGTCGCCGTCGGTGTAGGTCTCCCGGAGCCGTTTCAGCACGACCCGTTCCTCGGCGAAGACCGTCTCCCGGCGGTTGGTGAGGTTGGTGTGGTCCTCGTCGCGGGTCATCCTGATCGTCGGCGTCGCGAGTTCGTAGGCGTCGTAGTGCTGGGCGGCGTGCATCCAGTGTTCCCAGTCGCTGACGACCTGCAGGTCGGGGTCACCCCACGGTTCGTCCGCGTCGGTGATGTGGTCCCGGCGGAAGAGCACGGAGGGACTGGCGACGAACATCCCGTTGACGTACAGTTCGCGGAAGACGTCCGCGCCGGGGACACGCCCCTCGCCGCGCCAGTCGCCCCACACTCGTCCCTCCTCGCCGTCGAGGTTCACGAACTGGGCAGGGGCGTAGACGAACCCCACGTCGGGTTCGCGGTCGAGGACGGCGACCTGCCGTTCGAGCCTGTCGGGGTAGGAGACGTCGTCCTGCGGGTGGATGCTCAGGTACTCGCCCTCGGCGTAGCGGATTCCCCGGTTGGTCGTCTCCGTGACGCCCTGATTGTCCTGCGTGAAATAGCGGATCCGGTCGTCGTCCAGGTACGTCTCGATCACCGTCTCGCTGTCGTCCGGCGAGCCGTCGTTGATGACCACGAGTTCCCAGTCCTCGCGGGTCTGAGCGAGGACGGACTCGATGGCGTCGCCCACGAAGTCCTCGCCGCCGTAGACGGGCATGACGAAGCTGACCGTCGGACCATCCACCATGGCTCAGACGATGTCGACCGCGGGGATCGGGAGAACGAACTGGCCCCCGCCCTGCCGGAACTCGCGTTCGGCCTCGTTGCGCAGGATGGCGTCGCGGTAGTTCCAGGCCAGCAGGACCGCGTACTCCGGCGGGTTCTCGTAGAACACGTCGGGTTCGCGGACGGGCACCTTCTTGCCCGGCGAGTAGGTGCCCTGCTTGGCGGGTGTGGTATCGAGGATGTAATCGAGCGTCTCGGGACCGATGTCACAGTAGTTCAGGAGGACGTTCCCCTTGGCGGTCGCGCCGTAGCCGACGATAGAGACGTCGTCGGTCTTGAGCAACTCGAAGAGTTTCGTGATCCCGGCTCTCGTCCGCTCGACGCGGTGGGCGAACTCGTCGTAGGCCTCGCGTCCGTCGAGCCCCAGCGCGAGTTCGAGCGACTCGAGGTCGTGGACCATCCGGGAGGGGTCACCGTCGGCCGACGCCCGCTGGATGTGGACGCGGATCGTCCCGCCGTGGACGGACTGGCGCTCGACGTCGCGGACCTCCATGTCGAACCGGTCGGCCAGTCGGCCGAACGACCGCACGGAGAAATACGAGAGGTGTTCGTGGTAGACCTGGTCGAACTGGTTGTTCGAGACGGTGTCGACGAGGTAGGGCACCTCGACGACGAACGCACCCTCCGGCCCCAGCAGCGCGTCGATACCTCGCATGAGGTCCCCCAGGTCGTCGACGTGGCCGACGACGTTGTTCGCGAGGATCGCGTCGACCGCACCGTACTCTTCCCGGACCGTCTCGGCGACCGACTCGCCGAAAAAGTCGACGAGCGTCTCGACGCCGCGTTCGCGGGCGGCCTCGGCGACGTTCTCGGCCGGTTCGACGCCCAGCGTCGCGACCGACTCGTCGAACTGACTCAGGAGGACGCCGTCGTTGCTGCCGAACTCGACGACGAAGGGGTCCTCGCGGCCGTCGAGATATCGGTCGGTGACGGCGTCGGCGTACGTGCCGAAGTGCTCGAACAGGGGCGCCGAGGCCGACGAGAAGTAGTGGTAGTTGCCGAAGAGGATCTCCGGGTCGATGGTGTGGCGCAACTGGACGTGGTCGCAGTCCTCGCAGACGACGACTTCGAGCGGGTACCTCTCCTGCTCGGCGTCGGGGTCCTCGACGAAGTCGTTGGCAGGTGGCATCTCACCCAGGTCGAGGAAAGAATACAGCTCACCGGACTCACAGACCCGGCAGGTCTCGCGCCGGGTCACGGCATCAGACATGACTGCTCAGACGACAGGCGACCATATATTTCCACCGGCGATCCGGAGAAAACTGCCGTCGGGTACGGCGACGTCACGTCGGGGACGGCAAATCAGTCGCCGAACGCGCCGGCGAGTCGGCGGATGTCGCGTTCGATCCCCCAGCCGACCCCACGGGCGAGCACGACCGCGAAGACGACGTAACAGACCACGCCGAGGACGACCAGCACGGCGAGTTCGACGAGCGGCAGGCCGAGGTCGACGGCGTCGCGGACGACCCAGACGACCGTACCCATCGCGCCGGCCGCGGCCGTGGGGTAGGCCAGCACGCCGAAAAACCGGCGCAGCGAGAGTTCGAGCCGGCTCCGGGCCAGATAGAGGTCCAGGGGCATCCCGCCGACGACGTACGCGACCAGCACCGACCCGCCGGTCCCGAGGAGGCCGTACCGGAGCGTGGCGGGGTAGATGATCGCGGCCATGACAAGGACGCGGACGAGACCGATCTTCGCGCCGTAGTCGGGGTGACCGATGGCGAGCCAGACCGGGTGGAACGAGGCGGTCACGGAGACGAACACGCCGTAGACGGCGAGTATCTGGAGCGCGATCACCATAGGTGTCCACTGTTCCCCGAGGACGCCCGCGACGAAGACGGGCGCGACGGCGATGATCCCCGCGCCGATCGGCAGCGTGAGTGCGGTGGTCAACTGGAGCGTCCGAAGGAAGCCACTCCGGATCGCGGGGACGTCGTCCTGGATCTTCGAGTAGGCGGGGAACATCACCGTCGAGACGACGCCCGTCACCTCGCTGACCGGCGTCAGCGCCAGGCGGTAGGCGAGGCGGTAAAAGCCCAGCGACGCGGCCGAGAGCAGCCACCCGACGACGAAGTCGTCGCCCTCGTCGGCGAGGAAGTAGATGAACCCCGAGGCGGTGAGCCACTTGCCGTAGTTGATCAGCGCCATGGCGGGTTCGCGCTCGAACGAAAGGGAGGGCCGGAAGTCGTGGATCAGATAGGAGACCACCGTCTGAGTCGCCTCGGAGAGGACCTTGCCGAACACCATCGCCCAGACGTTCCCGAGGACGAACGCCAGGACGATGGTCACCACCACGTAGACGAGGCTCGTGCTCACCAGAAACACGAACTGTTTGTGGAACTCGAGTTCCTTCTGGAAGTAGATACAGCCGGGGTTCTCGAGGCCGGTGAGGATCGGCGTCAGCGCCACGACCACGAGGATGGGTTCGACCGCCGGTTCGCCGAAGAAGTCCGCGGCCGGACCCGAGATGGCGACCACGATGGCCGCGAGCAGGAGACCGCGAGCGAGCTGGAGGGTAAACGCCGAGTCGAGGTAGCGGTCGACGTCCTCCTCGGCGCGCTGGATGAGCGCGCTCGTCAGTCCGAGGTTCGAGAAGCGCTCCAGGCCCGTGAGCGTCAGCAGTGCGATCCCCAGCAGGCCGAAGTCGTCGGGCGTGAGCAGGCGCGCGAGCACCAGCAGCGCGAGCAGTTCGAGCGCGCGGCGACTCACGTTGAGCGCCGTCAGCCAGACGCCCGAGCGCACAGTTCTGGTCTCCAGGTCGCCCCCGGGCATGAGCGAGCGTCGTAGCGCACGCAACCGACGGCGGATCACTGTCGGTGCCCCCCGGAGCGGTCGCAGTGACGTGTCCGGCCGGCGGACTGGAGGGGCTCAGTCATCGATGAACTGTTCGAACCAGCACTCGAGCCAGGTGAGGTCCCAGAGGCGGTAGCCGTGGTCGGCCCGCCCCGCCGCGTGTTCGTCGAGCAGTCCCTGCAAGGCGTCGCGCTGGAACGGGTCGCGAGCGCCGAGCCGTTCGAGTTTGCCCCGCGCGAACGTCCGCAGGTCGCCCCGGAACCACTCCGTGACCGGGACGCCGAAGCCCTGTTTCGAGCGGTGCAGTATCGAGTCCGGAATCTCGGGCGCGAATGCGCGCTTGAGCAGCCACTTGCCCTCGCCGTCGTGGCGTTTGTACTTCGCGGGGACCCGCGCGGCGAACTCGACGAGTTCGTGGTCGAGGAAGGGAGAGCGCCCCTCGATGGAGTGAGCCATCGTCGCCCGGTCGGCCTTGACGAGCAGGTCGTCGGGCAGGTACGTCTCGATGTCGACCTGCAGGAGCCTGTCGAGACGCGTCGGCCCGTCGGCCTCGCGGAAGGCCCGGCGCAACCGCGCGAGTTCGTCGGTTCCCACTGTCCCGCCGGCCTCGTCGTCCCACGCGCCCCGCAGATCGTCGTCCAGGGCGTGACAGATGAACTCCGCGTAGCGCTCGACGGGGTCTCCGTTCACACCCCGCAGGAAGCGTCTCGCGTGCTGTACCTCCGTCCGAGTCTGGAGTGCCGGTGGCAACTCGGCCGCGACGTCGCGGGCCGTCTCGCGGAGGGGTCGGGGGATCCGGTTCGCGTCGCCAGCGAGTTCGTCGTAGCGATAGCGGTCGTAGCCGGCGAAGTTCTCGTCGCCGGCGTCGCCGTTGAGCGCCACCGTGATGTCGTCGGTCGCGACCTGTGCGACGTAGTAGGTGGGCAGCGCGGAGGGGTCGCCGAAGGGCATCTCGAACTCCGAGACGAGTGTCGGGAGGACCTCGACGGAGTCCGTCGTCACGGTGTACTCGTGGTGGTTCGTGTCGAAGGTTTCGGCGACCGTTCGGGCGTGGTCGAGTTCGTCGAAGGCCGACTCGTCGAAGCCGATGGAGAACGTCTCGATCGGGCGGTCGGTGAGGCTGTCCATCAGCGCCGCGACGATCGTCGAGTCGATACCGCCCGAGAGGAAGAGGCCGACGGGCACGTCGCTGCGCATTCGGAGTCGCGTCGCCTCGCGGAGTTTCTCGCGGAGTCGGTGGGCGAGCGCGGCGGGCGAGTCGTCGAACTGGTGGCGAAAGGACAGCGACCAGTAGGAGTCGCGCTCGACGCCGTCGTCGTCGACTATCATGTACTCGCCGGGGCCGAGCTGGGAGATACCCGCAAAGCCCGTCGCAGGACCGGGAACGTACCCGTAGGTGAGGTACTCGCGGAGAGCGGGCAGGTCGGGTCCGGCCTCGACGGCGGGGTCGCTGAGGAGTGTCTGCACTGTGGACCCGAACCAGAACGAGTCGGTGTCGGGGTCGTGGCGGTAGAAGAGCGGCTTCTGGCCCGTCCGGTCGCGGGCGAGGAAGAGCCGTTCTTCCTTCTCGTCCCAGATGGCGAAGGCGAACATCCCGCGGAGGTGTTCGAGACAGTCGCGGCCGTACTCCTGGTAGGCCGCGAGCAGGACCTCGGTGTCGGACCCCGAGTCGAACGAGTAGCCGTCGAGGCGGTCGCGCAACTCGCGGTAATTGTACACCTCGCCGTTGAAGACGATCCGGTAGCGGCCGTCGTCGCTGGCCATCGGCTGGTGGCCCGCGGGGGTGAGGTCGAGGATGCTCAACCGGCGGAAGGCGAGGACGACTGGGTCGCTGACGTAGACTCCCTGGTCGTCCGGGCCGCGCTGGGGCATGCAGGCTGCCATCGCCTCGCCCAGGTCGTCACCGGCCGGGTCGGTAAAGGACAGCTTACCACCGATTCCACACATCGATTGGATTCGCTACAGTGCGCGGTGTCTTAGTACGTGCGTTTCGTGGCAACACCGGTTCCCCTGTTGTGTCGTTTCCCCGCCCGACGCGGCCGGAACCGGCCCCCGCGACTCTCAAACGGTCGTTTGTTGCTCTAGAAGGCACTTATCCGGCCCGCCACTCCTCGCCGGTATGAACCGTCGCACGTACCTCTCCGTGCTCGGTACGACCGTCGCCGGCCTCGCAGCAGGCTGTCTCGGCGAGAGCCGGGGGCCCGCCGACGACGGGTCGGCGACGCCCCGGCCAGACACCCCGACGCAGATGGACGGCACGACCGATCCGGCGACGGACGGGACGGCGAATCCGACACCCCCGCCCGTCGACGTCGAGACACCCGCCCCTGGCGAGTGTGAGGCACCCGAGCGGCCGAAGCCAGAGACCTACGAGGGGTTGCCCGACACGCGGGAGTACCCGGACCCACCCGGCGAGTTCGACCGGGAGACCGTGCAGTCGTTCCTCGAAGCCTACGAGAACGCGTACCGCTACAACGCCCGGCTGGCCGACCTCGTCGAGGACGACGCCTGCGTCGAGTACTTCGAGACGGAGGTTGTCGGGAGTACGGTGTGGGAGACCGAAGACGGGTTCGTCGGCGACGTGGTCACCACCGGGTCCTACACCGGGGAGACCTGCCCGCGGAAGACCGGTACGGGGACCAGGACGGGTACTCCGACCCCACACCCCCACGCCGACTTCTTCGAGCAGTCGGCCATCTACCTCGTGACCGAGCGCTTGCTCGTCTGTGAGGGGAGCGTCGTCGAGTGCTGGGAGTAGGTGTGCTGGAGAGTAGTGTTCAATATCCACGGGCGTGTCTCCCCCCCTGTGAACTCCGATACCGCCGGCGTGTCGGTCGTCGTGACGGCTCTGCTCGCGGTGCTCACAGTCTGGTTCCTCTGGGACCTGGTTTTCGCGAGCGTCGAGTTGCTCGTCCTCGCGCGTGGATGGCCGTGGGTCGTCGCCACAGCGGTCGTGCTGGCGTCGCTGGTATACCCCGCGTATCGGATCCGTCGGTACGAAGAACGTGAGTACTGACTCGCTGCGAGTGGTCGGTGATCGGGTGTCTGTGTAGTTCAAGTGAGAGAGGTATCAGGTGGTTCGAGGCGAGGGTATGTGAAAGAAAGTCGGTTCGGAGGTTGCACCCCAGTCGATACATTGCGCTGAAAGCCCTCGGGCCGCTCGCTCACGGGTCGGTTCGCTCCCCGTTCGCGACCCAGGCCTCCCTCCGGTCGGCCTCGCTTTCGCGGTCGCTGAGCGACATATCCTCACTCCGTTGGGATAGGGGTCGCTCAGGCGACTACAGTGAACGCGAGTTCCGGGAGAGCGAGCTCTCCCGACCTCCCGTTCGCTTCGCTCACGGGACCGACCCTCGCCCTTTCGATCCACCAGGGACCGCACAGCACCGCGACCGCAGGCCACACTCCTCCCCGCCCGATTGCGCTGCTCACTCCGTTGCGCTGCTCATCCACTGGAAGACGCACTCCGTTCGTCTTCCAGGCCTTCGTTCGCTCCGCTCGCGAAGACCGCGCGCGACGCCGCCTCGCGATGAAACGCTCGGCGGCGCGCGCCACCGCACGGATGACTCCACACAAACAGAACATTGACCCGGATCACCAGTCGAAACAGCCCGGACGAACGAGTCAGAGACATTCCACTCGACCGCGCCTATCGCCGCGCGAGCAACCGCTCGTAGACCGTCTCGAAGTCACCGACCATCGTGTCGATGTCGAAGCGCTCGCGGGTGCGCTGCTGGGCGTTCTCTCCAAGTTTCGCCGCCACGTCGGGGTTGTCGAGGACGAGCGCGAGCGCGCCGGCCATCGCGTCGTCGTCACCCACGTCGAAGAAGAGCCCGGAGTCGTAGGCTTCGAGCAGTTCGCCGTTGCCGTCGACGGGCGTCGCCACGCAGGGCAACCCGGCGGCCATCGCCTCAAGGAGCGCGCCGGGCAGGCCCTCGTAGTGGGAGGGGAAGACGAACGCGTCCATCGTCGCGAGCAGGTCGGGCACGTCGTCGCGCAGCCCCGCGAAGTGGACGCTGTCCTCGATGTCGTGGTAACTCGCCCGGGCCGCCAGATGTGTGCGCCGGGGACCGTCACCGACGACGATCAGGTGGGCGTCGGGACAGTCCGCGCGGACGCGAACCCAGGCGTCAAGTAGTTCGTCGTGGCCCTTGCGGTCGATGAGTCGGCCCACCGTCCCGACGAGGCGAGCGTCTTCGGGGACGCCGAGTGACTCGCGCAGTCCCTCGGGGGCCTCGCGGTCGAACCGGGTGAGGTCGCGGCCGTTGTTGACGACGCTGACCCGGTCGGCGGGCACCCAGTAGTCGCGGACGAACTCGGCTCCCGACTGTGAGTTCGAGACGACGTGGTCGGCGAACCGCGTGGTGAGGTTGTCGAGGCGCTGGGCGAGGTCGTGTTCGCCCGTCGGGACGAGTCGGATCCCCGTGATCACGACGGTGTCGGGCGCGACGAGGCGGGCGACGCGGGCGACCAGGTTGTCGTAGGTGAGAAACGACTGGAGGACGTCCGGGCGCTCGCGGCGCACCGCACGGAGAAAATGGAGGGGGGCGCGGGCGTAGTCCAGGGGGTTCTGGGCCCCCTCGACGGCGAAGGCGTGGTCGTCGGAGGTGACGCCGGTGACCCCCAGTGTCCGGAGCGTGACCTCGTCGGTGAGGCGGTCGGCCAGCGGGTTCTGGTCGAAGATGGTCCAGACCGTCACCTCGAAGCGGTCGTGGTCGAGCCCGTTGGCGAGGTCGACGAGCGTGCGCTCGGCGCCACCGACGGAGAGCGCGGTGACGAACAGCCACAGTCGGACCCGGTCGTCGCCTCCAGCCCTGTGCTCCTCGTCCCCTCTGACGCCGGGTTCGTCGTCGCCGCCGACGCCGCGCTCGCCGCCGAAATCCCGCTCGTCCCCGTCCCGCGTAGTCATGAGGCTGAATTCAGCGGGTTCCGGAAAATAGGTGCCGGTCGACAGCACGATCAGGTGACCCGACCGGGGACGCAGTACGGTCGGGCTACCGGACCGGGAACGCCTTTAAGCGCCCCCACCGTTCGGAGGGTATGCGGGTCACGCAGGTCGCACACGTCTATCACCCCTCCTTCGGGGGCATCGAGAACTACGTCCACCGACTCAACACCTCGCTGCGGGCGGACGGTCACGACGCCCGGACGGTGACGACCGACGCCAGTCTCTCGCCCGATAGCCCCGTCGCCCCCGACCCCCACGCGACCTACTGCAAGACCACCTTCTCCGTCGTCCGCAACCCCTTCTCGGTCGAACTCTTCAGACACCTGCGCCGCGACCGCTCGGACGTCTACCACCTCCACAGCCCGTGGTTCTTCCCGAGTCTCGAGGCCGTCGCGGCACTCCCCGAGGACGCGAAGACCGTGATGACGATCCACGGCGTCCACACGCCGACGACGACGCCCCTCTCGAAGGCGCTGTGGGTCGGCTACAGGCCGGTCGCCCAGTGGATCCTGAACCGGGTCGACCGCATCGTCGTGCTGGGTGCCGAAGAACGACGCCGGCTCACCGACACCTTCCGGGTCCGCCCGGATCAGGTCGCCATCGTCCCGAACGGGATCGAACCCGAGGCCTACGACGTCCCCGGAGAGACGGTCGACGCGTTCCGCGAGCGCTACGGGATCGACCCCGACACGCCGACGCTGCTGTTCGTCGGGCGACTCGTCGACGTCAAGCGCCCGGAACTGTTGATCGACGCCGTGACCGACCACCTCGCAGACGAGGACCTGCAGGTGCTCGTCGTCGGCAAGGGTGACCCCGAGTACGTCGGGTCACTCGTCGCCCGCACCGACGCCCGTGTTCGCTTCCTCTCGAACCTGGAGTTCGCCGAACTGAAGGCGGCCTACCACGCCTCGGACGTGTTCTTCTCGCTGGGCACGTCGGAGGGACTCTCGACCGTGTTACTGGAGGCGATGAACGCCCGCCTGCCGGTCGTGACCACTCCCGCAGGCGCGAACGCCGACGTCGTGAGTGACCCCGAGAACGGCCGCGTGCTCTCGATGTATCCGACGACCGGAGACGTCGCCGGGGCGATCCGGTCGATACTGGCAGACGAGGACGAACGCCGCGCGATGGGCGAGCGCAACCGCGAACTCGTCAGGACCGAGTACGCCTGGGACCGCGTCTACGAAGGGATCCGCGACGTCTACGAGGCCGTCGTCGCCGAGCGATAGCGGGGTCGGGAGTCACCCGGCAAGCAGCGCACGTAGATAGCCCAGACTCCGGTAGCAGTTGCCGACGGTGGCGACGGCCGTCGCCACGGGTGTCGCCTCCAGGCGGAGGGGGACCGCGACCTCGGAGACGCGTTCGGAGAGGGGGACCCGCCACTTGCGGTCGTAGCGCAGGTCCGGCGCACCGAAGCGATAGCAGCGGTCCCAGTAGTCCAGCACGGAGGTGGCGATCGAGTGGGTCACGGCCATGACGGGGTCGTAGAGGACGCGATAGCCCATCGAGAGCGCCCGCCGGACGAGGTCGGTCTCCTCGTGGCCCCACTCCAGATACGTGTCGAAGTCGCCGACCCGCTCGAACACCTCGCGGCGAAACGCCATGTTACACCCGGAGACGGCGGTCGTTCCCCGCCGGAACGACCCGGTCTTCGTCTCCGGATAGTGGCGCTCGTCTCCCCTGTCGTAGCCGCCGGTCAGGTGGGAGATAGCGCCGTCGCCGGGGTGGAAGATCCGCCCTCCGACGATGGGGTTCTCGTCGAGTGCGTCGAGAGCGGCGGGGAGGTAGTTCTCGTGGGGGATGGCGTCGTCGTCGAGGAAGACGAGGTTGTCCGCCGAGGCTTCGCGGATCCCGGCGTTGCGTGCCGTCGACGCACCAGGGTCGTCGCGGACGATCACCTCGTAATCGTCGAACGGCTGGGCGTCGAGGACCGCGACCGGGTCGATCTCCCCGGGGTCGCTCAGCGAGGCGACGACGACGCTGACCGCCGGCCCCATCTCAGAACGTCTCCCTGGTCCCGGGCGTACTCGTCATTGCCGGACGGCTACGACGGGGGCCTACATATGGGATCCGGCATCGCAGACGGGTCCGATCCGGCACGTCGGCGGGCCCGACAGTCCCGAAACAGGCCGAAGACCGTCAGACGGCAGGGATATAGCCGTCGAGCGCCTTCCGGCGGGTATGTGGCCCTGGGGACATCTCGCCGTCGGGTACGTGCTGTATTCACTCGGTGTCCGGGCCCGGACCGGCGAGGCGCCCGACGGCTGGAACGTCGTCGCCCTCGCCGTCGGGACACAGTTTCCCGACCTGATAGACAAGCCGCTGGCGTGGTGGCTGGGCGTCCTCCCCGGGGGGCGGACGCTCGCCCACTCGCTGCTCGTCGCGGTCCCGCTCGTCCTCGTCCTCGGCGTGCTCGCCCGCCGCTACGACGCGGGACCCCGGGCGACGGCCTTCGCCGTCGGCTATCTCTCGCACCTTGCCGGCGACGCGCTCGTCCCGGCGCTCGTCGGGAGTCCCCGGGAACTGGCCTTCCTGCTGTGGCCGGCGACGCCGATGGTCGTCTACGAGAACCCACCGCTGGTGGCGGACCTGGCGCTGACGCGCGCGGCCGTCGCCGACCTCGTCGCCGCCGTCCTGGCGCCCGGCGGGTTCGCCGCCGTCCTCGCCGTCGTCACCTCGCCGGTCGTCCTCACGGAACTGGCCGTGATCGCGGCCCTCGGAGCCCTCTGGCTGGCCGACGGACTCCCGCCGCTGCCCGAACTGGCCGCGCGCCGCCGCGGGCCCGCCGACCGGAACGCGCGATAGCCAGGCACCCACCCCGCGTCCGCCCGGTCGAACTGACACCATTTTTGTACCGGTCAGGTCTGGTTGGTGGTATGAACGTACTCGTCACGGGCGGTGCGGGCTTCATCGGCGGGCACCTCGCCGAGGCGTTCGTCCGCTCGGGCCACGACGTCGTCGTCCTCGACAACTTCGACGCCTACTACGACCCGCGAATCAAGGAACACAACGTCGAGGTCGTCGAGGCGACGGCGGCCGAGAGCGACGGTTCCTGCAGGGTCGTCGAGGGCGACGTCCGCGACCGGGAGCTGACGGCGGATCTGGTCGCCGACACCGACTGCGTCTACCACCACGCCGCCCAGGCGGGCGTGCGCACCGACTACTCCTTCCGGAAGTACCACGAGGTGAACGTCGACGGGACACTCAACCTGCTCGAAGCCGCCGAGGACACCGACCTCGAACGGTTCGTCTTCGCGAGTTCCTCGTCGGTGTACGGCAAGCCCCGCTATCTGCCCTACGACGAGGAGCACGTCACGACGCCGGTCAGCGCCTACGGCGCCTCCAAGCTCGCCGGCGAGCGCTACGCGATGGTCCACGCCGAACAGCGGGGCGTCCCCGCCGTGGCGCTCCGGTATTTCACCGTCTACGGCCCCCGGATGCGACCCAACATGGCTATCTCGAACTTCGTCTCGCGCTGCATGAACGGCGAGCCGCCCGTCGTCTACGGCGACGGCTCTATCGTCCGCGATTTCACGTACGTCGAGGACGTCGTCGACGTCAACCGCGAACTGCTCACCAGCGACGCCGCCGACGGCGAGGTTCTCAACGTCGGCAGCACCGGCACCATCACGATCCAGGAACTCGCCGAGACCGTCCGCGACGAGCTCGCACCCGACCTCGAGGTCGAGTACACCGAGGGCTACGACATCGACGCCGACGCTACCCACGCCGACATCTCCAGGGCGGCGGAGTTGCTCGGCTACGAGCCCTCCCGGACGATCCGCGAGGGCATCCACGAGTTCATCGACTGGTACCGCGACAACCGCGACTGGTACGAACCGCTCGTCCGCGGCGAGTGATGGAGACGAACCGCTCGTCCGCGGCGAGTGATGGAGACGAACCGCTCGTCCGCGGCGAGTGATGGAGACGAACCGCTCGTCCGCGGCGAGTGGCGGCGACGGACCGCCCTGAGCGACGAGTGACGCCGACACAAACCCTTATCCCCGCGACCGGAGAATCGGAGGACATCGCATGACGGCCGACCTGTCGCTGGACGTGCACACCTCGGCGCGGACGCTCCCGCCGGACTGGGACGGGGTCGTCGCCGCGTCCGAAACCGGGTCGGTCTTCCACCGGAGAGGCTGGCTCCGGGCCGTCGAGGACGGCACCGGACTGGCGCCGAGACACGTCGTCGTCAGACGTGAGGGCGCGACGGTCGGCCTCTGTCCGAACTTCGTGAGCGACGTCGCGCTCCCAGTCGCGGTTCCCGGGGCGCTGTCCGGCCTCGCACCGCGTGAACTCGTTTCGACGGAACCCGGGTTCGGCGGGCCGGTCGTGGCCGGCGACCACCGGCGCGTCCTCGACAGACTCCTCGACGGCGTTCGCGTGGCCGCGACCGGCGACGTCTGGTCCCACCGACTGCGGGGCCTCGACCCCTCGAGCGTCGGGTACGCCGACCTCCTCGACGCGCGCGGGTACGACGCCGCGGTTCTGACCTGCCAACTGGCGATCGACCTCTCGGACCCCCTGGAAGAGATATTCGACCGCTGGAGCAAGGACCGGCGCCGCGAGGCGCGCAGGGCTGGCGAGGCCGGGACGACGGTGACGCGCGTCGAGCCCGACCCGGACCCACTCGACGGGTTCTACGGCGCCTACCGGGCGATGATAGAGCGGGTCGACGGGGTCCGCTACCCGTGTGCGTTCGTCGACGCGCTCGCCGCCCACCTCGGCGACCGATTCGTCCTCTTTCGGGCCGACCACGGTGACGAACCGGTCGGCTGGCACCTCTATCTGCGCGACGACGAACGGGACTCGCTGCATCACTTCTTCTCGGGGTTGCGCGCGGAACACGTCACCCACCATCCCTCCAGTCGGATCCACGAACACGTGCTCGAGTGGGCTCACGAAGCGGGGTTCGGGGAGTACAATTTCGGCGAGTCCAACGCCGACGTGACCGACGGCGGGTTCGCCTACAAGGCCCAGTACGGCGGGTCGGTCTCGCCCGTCGTGACGTGGGAGCGCGGGCTCGCACCCGCCCGCTGGAGTGCGTTCCGCATCGCGCGTCGACTCTTCCGGACCGTACAGGGACGGCGAATGCGGACAGAGAGCGAGGCGGCCGCCGTGGCGGAGCGACGATGAGAGACCCCCGCTGGCACGCCGGTCGACTGCTTCACCACGAACTGCCGGCGCGACTCGGGTCGGCCGACCCGACGTATCGACCGCCGGACCCGGGCGGGCGAGCGCTCCCGGGCAGTGACGACGTGGCGGCGTCGGTCACGGCGCCGCTCTCGCTCGAACCCGCCGCGCGGAACCCGATACTCGCCGCGGCGGACCTGGGCCCGGACGTGGCGTTCGTCGCCGACCCGTTCCTCTGGCTCGAAGACCGGTGGCACCTCTTCGTGGAGGTGTACCGGCCGGCACGGGACCCACCGGCGGCGCTGGCACACCTCGCAAGCGACGACCGGGGCCGGACCTGGCGGTACACGGGCGTCGTCCTCGAACCCGACGTTCACGTCGCGTTCCCGTTCGTCTTCGAGTGGCGAGGCGAGAAGTTCATGCTCCCGGACCCGTGGTCCGAGCGACCCGGTGTCCCGACCGACTTCCACCTCTATCGCGCCAGCGACTTCCCCGGGGGGTGGGAGCGGGTCGCGACACCGCTCGCACCCGATCGCGAACTCCACGACTGCGTGGTCTTCCGCCACGGGGGGCGCTGGTGGGCGCTCGCCGGCGCCGACGACGACCTGGTGGCGTTCTACTCCGACGACCTCGTCGCGGACGACTGGACGCCCCACGCCGGGAACCCGGTCGTACGCGACCGGCCGACGGCGGTTCGACCCGGCGGGCGCCCCATCGCGCGAGACGGGGGCGCCCTCGTCTTCTTCCAGGACTGCGCGCGCCACTACGGCGAGCGCCTGTGGGCCTACGAGGTGACCGAACTGACGCCCGAGCGCTACCGGGACGAGCCGGCGTCGACGCGACCCGCACTGGCGCCGACCGGCGGCCTGGGCTGGAACGCCGGCCGGATGCACCACATCGACGCCTGGCTACTCGAGGACCGCTGGCTCTGTGCCGTCGACGGCAACGTCGGCTTCGGACAGGGATTTCTGGGCGACCACTGGGCGGTCGGGCTGTACGAACAGCCGCTCTGAGTACGGAGTGGTGGACAGGGTCGAGGATCTTCGGCGCGTCAGGACTGCAAGAGCGACATCACGCGCTGTGTGGGGCGGTAGGTGAACCCGCCGCCGAGACACGCCAGCAGGTAGAGCCAGGCGGTGGGGAGGGTCGGGTCCGTTCGGATCGTCCGGAGGGCGAGTCGGCGGACGTCGGCGTAGTGACCCTGCAGCGCGGCGTCGATAACGAGCGTCTCGAGGAGCGAGGCGACGAACCGTCGTTCGAGGCCGTACTCGCGAGCCAGTTCGCGGTGTTTCTCGACGAAGAGGGGGAAAGAGACGTCCCGGCGGCGCTCGAAGTCCTGGCCGATGCGGCCGTCGTGGTCCCAGTGGCGGACGGTGAGGGGGTCGGGGACGACGGCAAAGTCACAGTGCAGGGAGAGGCGGAGGAACCACTCGTGGTCCTGCCAGCTGGGGAAGCGCTCGTCGGGCAGACCGGCGCGGTCGACCACACTCCTCCGGACCATCACCGCCGAGAACTCGGCGACGCTCGCACCCTCGAGGATATCGCGGGTGACGTCGCCGCTGACCTCGCCGCTGATGACCCGCTCGCCGTCGGGGTAGACGTAGCGCGCGCCGGTGTAGACGAGCCCTACCTGGTCGCCGCCGGTCTCGAAGGCCGCGACCTGCCGGGCGAGTTTCTCGGCGTGCCAGCGGTCGTCGTCGTCGAGGAAGGCGACGAACTCGCCGGTGGCCTCGCGGATGCCGGTGTTCCGGGCGGCGTTCGCGCCGCGGTTCTGTTCGTGACGGACGACCCTGACGGCGTCGAGTTCCGAGAGAGCGACGTCGGCCAGTGCGTCACTGGCGGGCGTCTCGGAGTGGTCGTCGACGACGACCAGTTCCACGGGGGTGTAGGTCTGTTCGAGGACGGTTCCGACGGCCCGGCGGAGTTTGTCCGGGCGGTTGTACGTCGGAACGACCACGCTCACCCGCGGGGATGCCATGCCGTCGCTACAGCACCCCCGGACAAACTGCTTTCGTTGCCCCGACGCGACCGGGTCCGGTCGACGACGAAAGGGACCCTCGTCGGCGTCGACGACGAAACTGATCCTCGTCAGGGTCGACCACGGGAGGCCCTAGTCGGGCGAAACGCTTACACGGGGGCGTCCGACAGGGGAAGTATGGTCGACCGACGGCTGCGGTTCGTCCGCCTGTACGTCGGGTGGACGGTCGGGTCGGTGCCGGTACTGGTCGTCCTCGAAGTCTTCTCACTGACGCTCCTGTACGTCGTCTCGCTCATCGGGTTCGCGGTGATCTTCGAGGCGACCGCCAGCGACACGGTCGACCCGCGGTGGCGCCGCCGACTGCGCTACGCCGGTGGTGCCCTCGTTGTGGGCTTCGGTGCGCTCGCGGCGTACGAGGTCTGGACCATCGTCCAGTCGGTCTGAGGAGCGGGCCCCTGGCCCGATAGGGCAGTGTTACCCGGTGGCTCGCCCGGCGACGAACGTGGTAGGAACGGCGTACAAAAGATTAAGTCGGTCCTCAGCGTTCTATGGTGTAGAGACGTGGTTCTGACTGACATGGACAGGGTCCGAGTGGGGCGGGTATAGCGGATTGCGTGACTGCGGACGAGTCAGACCACGACCAGAACAGAGAGACTACGATGGAAAAACAGAGACTGGACGGAGTCGCGATACAGGAATCGGGGGTCGAGGTCGAGAAGGCCGTCACGGGCGAGCGCGGCGTCGCCGAGGTCACACTGACCGTCACCTCCTCACAGTCGGTCCCGGTGCTCGTGCGCCTGTTCGACGAGATCCCGCCGGGGTACGCGGTCGTCCGCAGCGAGTCCGACACTGACGGCGAACGGGCGACGTGTCCGTTCGGGCGACTCGAGTCTCAGGTCGTCCTCGGCCCGGACGAGCGCGTGGCGATCAGGTACGCAGTCGTGACCGAGGACGGCGGGACGGCGGCCATCGACGTGGACGCGCTGCCGGCGCCGGACCTGGCGTCGGTGGTGCCGTTCGCCGCCGACGAGAACCGGGGACCGCTCCCGGCAGCGCTGTGGTGGGACGGTGAGGACGTGTACCGCGTCCCGGCGAGGCGGGACGGCGGCGAGTCCGGGACGTGGCTGGTCGGTCCCGACAGCGACGAGGGGGCGTTCGTCACGGACGGCGGCGACCTGGAACCGGACACGAGCCAGGAGGGCGTCAGGCAGGTCACCGCGGTCCCCGCGGTGGGGATCGTCGCGACGCCGGAGAACCACGAGGCCGTCCTCCGGACCGTCGCGAGAGGACGGGGTCGCGGCCACGCGATCTACGTCACCTACGTCGACGAGGCCAGCGAGGCGACCGCCCGCCTGTGTGAGTCGCTGGGTGCCGTCGTCGTCGACCCGCCGGAGGACGAACTGGGGCCGCTGGCGTTGCGTGGGGCGCTGGAGCGCCGTGCGGAGGCCGACGGGCTCCCCGGACTCTTCGTCCAGCCCGAGAGCGCCCCGCGGATCGACTACGAACGCACCGCAGAAGCGTTCGAATATGCGGGATTCGGCGTCGAGGCGATCCCCGAGTCCTGGTCGGCGCCGGTGGACCACCCGCACGTCGTCGTCGGCATTCCGGCGTACAACGCGGCCGACACCGTCGGGGACGTGGTCCGACAGGCGAGTCGCTACGCCGACGTGGTCGTCGTCGTCGACGACGGGAGCGCCGACGACACCGCCGAGGCGGCCCGGTCGGCCGGCGCACTCGTCGTCGAACACACCCGCAACCGCGGGTACGGCGGCGCGCTCAAGACGGCGTTCAGGGAGGCCGACCGGCTCGGGGCCGAACATCTGGTCCTCATGGACGCCGACGGGCAACACGACGGCGCGGACATCCCGCGACTGGTCGAGCGCCAGACCGACACCGGCGCGGAGATCGTCATCGGCAGTCGCTACGTCGAGGGGTCTCGCACCCAGTTGCCGCTCGTCCGCCGGTTCGGTCTCGGTATCATCAACGTCCTGACGAACCTGAGTCTCGGGCGGATCCGGCCCCGCAACTACGTCCACGACACCCAGAGCGGGTTCCGCGCGTACGACCGGGAGGCCATCGAGTCGCTGGCGGCGGACCCGGACATCGGCGACCGCATGGGCGCCAGTACCGACATCATCTATCACGCCCACCAGCAGGGCTACGACATGGCCGAGGTCGGGATCACCATCTCGTACGCGGTCGAACACGGTAGCACGCTCAATCCTGTCGCCCACGGCTACGACCTCGTCCGCAACATCGTCTACACGCTGACCGTCGTCCACCCGTTCAAGACACTGGGCGTGATCGGCGGCGTCCTCGCGACGCTCGGTATCGGCGTCACCCTCGAGGGGCTCGCGGTCGGTATCGAAACCGGCCAGGTCCCCTTCCTCGCGACGTACGCCGCGGCGCTCGTCGCGCTACTGGGGGTCATCGTCTCCGTCGTCGCCATCGAGTACCACACGATCCGCTCACACCCGTACTACCAGCGGCCACGCGAGTGAGAATCTAGTTCGTCGTGTCGGTGACGGTCTTCGGCGCCGGTTCGGTGGCAGTCTCCGTCGCTGGTTCCGTGACAGTCTCCGTCGCCGGTTCGGTGACGTTCAGCCAGACGTGCGTCCGCCGGTAGGCGCTGGTCGCGGTCACCTCGTCCGGGGGAGCCCCCCGGTAGAGGAGGACCGACAGCCGGAGATTCTCGCCGGCCATCGTGGGACGCACACGCAGGTCGTAGCGTTCCGTTCGACCGTCCTCGACGGGGAGAGTGACACGTTCGAACGCCTCGGACTCGACGACGCGCGTCTCGTCCGAGCGCTCGACGACGCGCTGGAGTCGGGGGACGAGCGTGTAGGTCTGGCGGCGCTGCTCGCGGTTCTCGACGGCCACGACGACGCCGACTGCCTCGCCGACCGTGACCGTCGAGGGATAGGATCCGGCGACGAGCAGGCCGTCGTCGGTCTCGACGAGCAGGGAGAGTTCGGTGAACTCTTCGCCGGTCTCTGCGGTTCCGACGACGGCGAAGACGCCACCGGCGGCGACGACCACGGCGACGGCGACGACGACCGTGACGACCGACGACGCGAGGCGGGGTTCGCCGGCCCGGACGCGGTTCAGGGCCCGGAGCCAGCGCCGATGTGGGACGTACCGTTCGGCGGCGGAGACGCGACGGCGTCGGGCGGCCGCGACGACACTGCCGAGGACGACGAGCCCACAGACCGCGGCGACGACCGGGGCGGCGAAGAAGTCGAGCGGCGAGAAGTCGACCCCGATACCCACGAGCGGCGTCACGAGCAGGCCGGCGGCCGTCGAGAGGACGAGACGTTCGAAGCCGTCGAGTCGGCGAACGCGCTCGGCCGGTCGTCCCGGCGGTTCGTCGGGACCGAGCGGGCCGCGAGGGAACAGCGCCGCGACGACTGCGTATCCCGGCAGGAAGACCACGACCACGGCGAAGACGTGCCCGGCGGTCGCCGGGAGCGTCGGCGCGGCAAGGGCCACGCCGGCAGCGGTGACCGCGAGCGCGGAGACGACGAGCAGGTCGACCGGGAGTCCGTCGTCGCCGTCGTGCGGTGGCATCGGTCCGTCGGTAGGCCCCCCTGGGTCAAAAGGTGTCGGTCGCTCCGGTGCGAGGTGGGTGCGTGATTCGCCCCGGACACATCATCTAAGTCGCTGGGGCCACTCGAGAGAGACAGGCCGGGACCGACCGTTCGTTGCCCCCCGACACCGAGTGATGCGTGGGCGGGCACGCGCTGGTGGTCCCACGAGATATCCGCATGGACGACGACGAACAGAGCGGGAGTCGGACAGAGAGGGCAGCGTGGGCCAGCGCCAGCGGCGGTGGTGACAGCGACAACGGAGGCGACGGCGGCGCGCCGGACCGGGGCAGCGAGGTGCGCTCCCGACGGGCGTTCCTGGCCGCGAGTGGTGTCTCGCTGGCCACGCTAACCGCCGGGTGTCCGGGCGTGAGCATCACCGACAGTCCCGTATCGAGTCCTCCGCCGACACCGACACGCGGCGCGAATCCCGGACCGGGCTCGGGCTCGGGCCCGGACCCGGGACCAGGGAGCAACGTCACCGCCAGTCCGTCGCGGTCCCCTCCCGGGACGAACGGAGAGAGTCCGACGGAGACGGAAACGGAGCCCACGGCGACTCCGGACCACGACCTGCACGTCGCGCCCGACGGGCGGGCGAGCAACCCCGGGACTCGCGCGGCGCCGCTGGGGAACCTCTCGACGGCACTCGAGCGGGCAGGTCCCGGCACGACGGTCCGACTGCGGGGCGGTCGGTACCAGCACGACCGGACGGTCGGCGCGAGCGGGCTCTCGGCGCCGACGGAGACACCCGTGGTCGTGGCGCCGGAGCCGGGCGAGCGCCCGATCTTCGACTTCTCGTCCGCGAACGTCGGCGGGCTCCGCTTCACCGACTGTCACGGGCTGGAACTGCGCGGGTTCGCGGCCGAGAACGCACCGAGTCGAGGGCTGTTCATAGAGGAGGACTCGAGCGATATCCTCGTCGCGGACGTCCGGGTCGACGGGTCTGGCGGCGACCCGGACGCCAGCGGCGTCGGTGTCTTCGTGCTCGACTCCGAGCGAGTGACGCTGCGCCGGGTCGCCTCACAGAACAACTACGACCCGTCGACGGGCGGAAACAACGCCGACGGGATCGCCATCGAACGGGCACCCGGCGCCGTGGTCGACGCCTGCGTCGCACGCGGGAACTCCGACGACGGGATCGACCTCTGGCAGACCACCGGTGCCACGGTCAGAGACTGCTGGGCCTTCGACAACGGGTACGGCCCGGAGGGACGAAGCGCCGGCGACGGCGACGGCTTCAAACTCGCCGGCGGGGTCCGGAGCGGGCACAACTACGTCCAGCGGTGTGTGGCGTTCGACAACCGCGAACGCGGGTTCGACGACAACGGCGCGACACGACCGCTCACGCTGTACAACTGTACAGCCTGGCGCAACCCGGTCGATTACCGACTGGGGTGTCACGTCGACGGGACGGGGACGGTCTGTCCGCCCCACCGACTCCGGAACAACCTGAGCGCCGGTGGCGACGTCCGGCTCTCGCCGTTCGTCGACAGCGCGGCCAACTCCTGGCAACTCGGGATCGGTGACGTGGAGTTCGCGAGCACCGACCGCTCGGACCCGGACTTCCTTCGACTCACACCCGACAGTCCCGCGGTCGACGCAGGCGTCGACGTCGGTCTCTCCTACGCCGGCGACGCGCCGGACCTCGGTGCCTTCGAGTACCGGCCGCCCGAGAGAACCACGGGTACGACGACGGAAACCGGCGAGTGACGTCGGTCCGGGGAGTCCGCCCCGGCAGTGAGAGCCACCCGGTAGACCGGCGACCCGTCGGCAGGTTTTACTCGGTCGGGGTGTTCGGTAGCGCCAATGCGATGGACGCGAGCGAGCGGACGGCGACCGGAGGCGTGGTGAGTCGCTGGATGCTCGCGAGCAGCGACGGGGCGAGCGGCGGACGACAGCCGGCCAGCAGTCGCTATCGCCTGACCGGACTGGGACTGTTCGTCCTCGGCGTCGCAGCGGGTATCGGTGCAGTGTTCGTCCCGGATCCTGCACTGCAGGAACTCCTCGTCGGCTTCGCCGGGGCCGGACTGTTCGGGGGTGTACTCGCCTACTGGATCCGTCCGGGTGCGACGGTGGACGTGGACCCGCCCGAGCGGGTCTACGCCGCGTTCGCGGCGACCGGTGACGCGCTCGAACGCGACCTCGGGCTCGAAGACCGACGGGTCTACGTCCCCGCCGACGACGCGCCAGAACGGTTCGCGCCCGTCTACCTGGCGCTCGCCCACAGCGACGGCTCGATACCGGTCGCCGGTTCCCACCGGCCGGTCTTCGACAGAGGACAGGACGACCGCCGGGCGGCCCGCGAGAGCGGCGGCGGGAGCTCCATCCACGGGTCGGTCGTCACGGTCTACCCGACAGGGGCCGCGCTGTTCGACGGCTACGAGTCGATCGCGACCGGCGACCTCGCGTCAGACCCGGTCGAACTCGGCGACCAGCTCACGACTGGCCTCGTCAGGGGGATGGACCTCGCCGACACGGCCGACCCCGACGTCGACGCGCTGGCCGGGGAGGCAGAGATAGACGTCCGGCAGCCGTCGTTCGGGGGACTCACACGCTTCGACCACCCGGTCGCGTCCTTCCTCGGCGTCGGGTTCGCGCTCGGCCTCGACGCGCCGGTCACCGTCCGGACACTGCGAGTCGGCGACCACGCGTTCCGCGTGGTCTGTGAGTGGGAGACCACGGCGCTGTGACGGGCGTCGTCGGCGAGTGGGTCACCCGGTCAGTTCGTCGACGAACGACTCGTAGCGGGCGAGCACGCGCTCACTGGCGTAGTCCTCCGCCCGCTCGCGGAGCAGGTCGCGGTCGACGTCGTCGTCGAGCGTCGCCGCGAGCGCGGCAGCGAAGGCGTCACTGTCACCGACGGGCACGAGGCGGCCGAACTCGCCGTCGGCGAGGATCTCGCGCGGACCGCTGGGACAGTCCGTCGAGACGACCGGACACCCCACCGCGAGCGCCTCGACGAGCACAGTAGGAAGCCCCTCGTACGTCGACGAGAGTGCGAAGGCCGACGCGCGGGCCATGTACGGCGCGGGGTCGACGAACCCCGGGAAGCGGACGACGTCGTCGAGGCCGCTGGCGGCGACGAGTGCGCCGACCCGCTCGCGTTCCGGGCCAGTGCCGGCGACGATCAGGCGCGTCTGGGGCCGGTCGGCGTGGAGCGCCTGGAACGCCCGGACCAGCGTCTCCAGGTCTTTCTCGGGTGCGAGACGACCGACCCACAGGACGACGTCGAGGTCGGGGTCGGCGAGCCAGGGGTCGTCGACGGCAACGGTGGCGCGCTCGCGGAACTCGGAGACCGGGACGGGGTTGGGGAGGACGACCACGTCCGACGGGTCGACGCCGGTGCGCGCACGGACGCTCGTCGCGACGCCCTCGGAGACAGCGACGACGCGGTCGGCCAGCGGATAGACCCACCGCGCGAGGCCCGTGGTGAGGTCGCGCTTGCCGCCCGTCTCCATCCCCATCGTCGTGTGTTCGACGAGCGCGACGGGCGTCCCCGACAGTGACAGACGGGTCGCGACGGCCGCGACGACGTTCGCGTAGGTCATCGCCGAGAGGAGGACTCGAGGGCGCGTCGTTCGCAGGGAGGCCGCGATGGCGGGGACGCTCGCGGCGATCCCCAGCCCGGGGACGACGGGCGTCTCGAAGTCGACGACCTCGACCCCGCTGTCGACCTCTGGACGGAGCTGTCCCCCGGGGTAGGAACAGAGCAGGTGGACCCTGTGCCCGCGGTCGGCCAGCCCGTTGGCGAGGTCGACGGTCACGCGCTGGGCGCCGCCGGGCGTGAGTTCCGGGAGGTAGATGGCGATGGGGGCGGCGGTCGACCGGCCGCCGCCGGCGGCGAAGCGGTCGCCGACGGTCCCGGCCGGTCGGTCGCCCGGAGTCTCGTCCGGCGGGGCCATCTACGTCGCGAACCCGTCGTCGGCGAGGCGGTCGCGCACCTCGCGGGCGGCGTCGGGGAGACGGTCGGCCTCGCCGCCGCCGGTGGCGAAGTCGGGGCCGCCGCCCGCGCCGCCCCCGGCCGCGGTCGCGACCTCGCGGGCGACGTCGCCCGCCGCCTCCCCCTCGACCTCGGCGCCGACGGCGACGGCGAGCGTGCCGTCACCGCCCGCGGTGACGATGGTGATACCCAGGGGATCGTCGAGGGCGGCCTTGGCGAGCGCCTCGGCGTCGTCGAGGGTCCCGGCGGGGAGGTCGACGAGCGTGACGTGGCGCTCGTCGGTCGCCGGCGGGTCGCTGGTCTTCGCCTCCCACCACCGCGTGGCCCACCCGCTCCGGGCTTTCTCGAGGTCGGTCGTCAGGTCGCGCACCTTCGCGTCGAGGGCCGCGACGCGGTCGGGCACCTCCCCGGGGCTGGCGTCGAGGATGCTCGCGGCCCGCGTCAGCGCCGACGGGTCGGTCGCCGTGGCCGCCTCGGGCGCGTCGGCGGTGCCGGCGGCCCAGTCCTGACTGAGCGTCAGGCTCTCGCGGACGGCGGCCTCGCGCCGCCGGTAGTACCAGACGACGCCGACGATCAGCAGTACGAGCACCAGTTCTCCGAGTCGTTCGCGTACCGTAGTGAGTGGAGTCATTCGTGGATGAATCGCTTGAGTCGGGGGCCGACCGCGGGGTGGGTGAAGACGGGACTGAACCGCTCGGCGACCGTGGCGGCCTTGCCGTAGCCCTCGAGGGACGCCCTGCCCGCCCGGTGAGGCGGCGCGACGAAACTCGCCAGCGGCGAGCGCTGGCCGCCGAAACCCGCCTTGAAGTCGTGGACGCCGGTCCCCGGTCGGGAGCGGCCGAAGTCCACCACGTCGATCCCGGTCTCGCAGGCGTCCTCGATAGCGGCGGCGTAGAGGCGGTGGTTCGGGTGCAGGTTCCAGGTCTCCTGCCGGGAGGCGTTCGACCAGACCATCCGGACGCCGGCGTGGTCGAGCGCCAGCAACCCGCCGACTGTCTCGCCCCCGTGCTCGGCGACGAGGACGAGACAGTCGTCGGCCAGTTCCGCGGCGAGGTCCCGGAAGAACGTCTCGGGGAACTGCGGGCTGCCGAGTCGGCGCATCGTCGCGAGATACAGGGAGTAGTACTCGTCGACACCGGCCGGCCGGACGGTGACCTCGGCGTCCCTGGAGACCCGGAGACAGCGGCGAGTCTCACCGGTGAAAGAGCGCTCGCGCACGTCGGCGAAGTCGCGGTCGCTGTCGAGGCGGATCACCTCGCCGGTGCGGACGGCACCGTAGCCGGCGGCGTTGTAGGCACGGTTGTCGGTCCAGCCGGCGTCTTTGAGGACGCGGGCCCCGAGCGGCCCGAGGTCAGCGGCGAGCGCCCGGAGAACGGGGACGTGGTCGACGCCCTCGGCGAGCAGGGGGTACCCGTACTCGCAGAAGGGGTTGACGACGGTCCGGCCGCCGGTCCCGGGGATGGAGAACCCCGGGACCACACCGACGGGGTCGCGCCCGCCGGTCTCGTAGACGAGGTGGTGGTCGGGGTCGTACCGGAAGGCCGAGTCGACGGCCCGCAGCCACGCCCAGGTGTGGAAGACGGTGGCCGACGGGTGGTCGTCGACGACAGACATCCACGCCTCCCTGTCGGCAGCCGTAACCTGTCGTATCTCGTATGGATTGGGCACGCTAGGCACCCCGACGACCCGTTCTATCGCTCGCACCTCGCCGACCGGTCGCGCCGCCTGTACTCATTCGGACGTTCCTTCTCCGGTCGGGCACATAACCGTTGTCGTGGGGCCGACAGGTGATACACGCGGGGTCGAGAGGTACGACGCCTGAAACCGGCGGCGAGACAGAGCGCGACGACGGTAACTACTCCCGTTCGAGCGGGACGGTGAGGACGGGCACCGACGACCCCGAGACGACCGTCTGGGCGGTGCTACCGAGCATGTTCTCGGTGTAGTCCTCGCCGCAAGTACCCATCGTGACGAGGTCGACATCGGCGGTTTCGGCGTAGGCGAGGATCTCCTCGGCGGGGTCACCGCGTGCGAGCGCGGTCGTGACCTCGATACCGTCCTCGAGAAGTTCGCTCGCGACGGCGTCGGTCGCGGCCTGCCCGTCGGCACGGAGTTCGTCGAGGACGTCGCTCTGCATCTCCTCGTCGAGCGTCAGGAACGAGCGGTCGTCGATCACGTAGAGGACGTGGACGGTGGCCTCGCGGCCCCTCGCGATCTCGCGCGCGTGTTCGGTCGTCGCCTCGGTCGAGACGCTGTCGTCGGTCGGAAAGAGGATGTCCTCGTACATCGGTACCCGGCCGGAGGGGACGCGCCCGCTAAAAGGAATCGACCGCTCCCGGACATCGGGAACGGACCGCTCCCGGTCTTCGAGGACGGACTGCTCTCGGACATCGGGAACGCTCCGGAGAACACTCGACCAGGTCGACCACGGCACTCCCGGCGAGTGAGAACGGGCGCACCGCTTGAAATATGCCGGGCGCGTACGTTCAGGTGTGACCATGACACACGTTCCAGACCACGAGGTCGAACTCTACCGGACAGGCGACGCGTACGAGGTCTGTATCGACATGCCGGGGTTCGACGCGGCCGACATCGACGTCCGCTGGCACGACTCGCGGCTCCACGTCTCGGCCGAACACCACGAGGACGGCGAGACTCGCGTGTACAACCGCCACATGAGTCTGCCCCACCGCATCGACGCCGACGCCGTCACGGCCTCGTACCGAGACGGCGTTCTCGAAGTCCGACTCCCCGTCCTGGAGGGCGAGGACCCGCCCGGAACGCGCATCGAGGTCACGGACAGCTGAAAGTCGAGTGCGCGTAGCGGCGCCAGTCGCCGCTACACCCAGTCGAGGTCGGGGTCGATCCGGTCGGGCGGCGTCTCTCCCTCGATAGTGGCCCGGAGATTGGCGGCGACGCTCTCGTTCAGGTCGCGTCTGGCCTCGACGGAGTACCAGGCGGCGTGAGGACTCAGGAGGACGTCCTCGCGGTCGAAGAGCGGGGAGTCGGTCGGCGGTTCCTCGGCGAAGACGTCGAGGCCAGCCCCCGCGATTTCGCCGGCGTCGAGCGCTGCGACGAGTGCGCCTTCGTCGATGACGCCGCCGCGGCCGGTGTTGACGACGACGGCGTGGTCCGGGAGGCGGGCGAGGGCGTCGGCGTCGACCATGTGCCGGGTCTCGTCGGTGAGCGGCGCGTTCACCGAGAGAATCGCCGAGCGGTCGAGCAGTTCGTCGTCGGAAACCTTCTCGACGTCGTGGGCGGCCATCTCGTCGGCGTCGACGTAGGGGTCGTGGGCGAGCGCCGTCACGTCGAACCCGCGGAGCTGGTCACGGACCCGGCGGGCGATCGGGCCGAAGGAGAGAAAGCCCACGGTCCCTCCCTGCAGGCGGTGTATCTCGCCACCGGATCGAAAATCCCAGCCACCGGCGCGGACGTCGCGGTCGTACTGGCCGAGCGACCGGGTGCACGCGAGCGCGAGCGCCACGGTGTGGGTGGCGACCTCGTCGGTGCAGTAGTCGGGGACGTTCGTGACGACGACGCCGTGCTCGGCGGCGGCGTGGACGTCGATGTTGTCGATGCCGACGCCGGCCCGGGCGACGATCTCGAGGTCCGGGCAGGCGTCGAGCACCTCGCTCGTGACCGGCGTCCGGACGCCCACGACGAGACCCCCCGCGTCGCGGGCGGCGTCGACCGCCGCCCCGGCGCTCGTCATACCGGCGACGCGGACCGACGCTCGCTCCCCCAGTTCCCCCGCGATTCGCTCGACGTCTATCATCGGGTCGTCGCTCGCGACGATCTCCATACCCCGCACTGGGGACAGCGCTGACAAAAACCTGCGCAGTCTCCCCGGGAAGTGGGAACGGTGGGGCCGTCCTCCCGGCTCTCGGGTCCGTCGAGCGCCGGCGGGGAGCCCGGGCGAGCGGACCGACCGCTCGAAGAGGCAGGTCTATGTGGGACGCGCCGATAGAACCGGGCAACTCGCATCTCGTATGACACGGAACACGCAGGGCAGTCCGTACGCCCCTCACACGGACGCCGAGACGGCGGCGATGCTCGATGCGGTGGGCGTCGACAGCGAGGAGGCGCTGTTCGACATCCCCGACCCGGTCCGCTTCGACGGCACGTTCGACATCCCGGCACGCAACGAGCAGGCCGTCCGTCGCGAGGTCGGACGCCGGCTCGACCGCACCGACGACCTGACGGAGTTTCTCGGGCGCGGTCACTACGCCCACTACGTCCCGTCGCTGGTCGACGATATCGCCCGCCGACAGGAGTTTCTGACCTCCTACACGCAGTACCAGCCCGAGGTCGCGCAGGGCTTCCTCCAGGCCCTCTTCGAGTACCAGTCGCTGCTGGTCGAGCTGACGGGCCTGGACGTGGCGAACTGTTCGATGTACGACGCGGCCACCGCGCTGGGCGAGGCGGCGACGCTCTCCCGGCGCGTGCGGTCGGTCTCGGGCGAGCGCGTGCTCGTTCCCGAGAATCTGCGCGAGGGCAAACGCGCCACACTCGACCAGTACGCCCGCGGGCCCGGGTTGACCGTCGAGACCTACCCCACGGAGAGCGGGACCGCCGACGTCGAGGGCCTGCGCGAGGCGATAGACGACGACGTCTCGATGGTCTACGCCGAGAGCCCCACTGTGCGTGGCGCCATCGAGGAGCGACTGGGCGAGATCGGCGAGATGACCGACGACCACGACGCGCTCTCCGTCCTGGGGTCGGACCCGGTGGCGCTCGCGCTGCTGGAGCGGCCCGCGGACGTCGGCGCGGACGTGATCGTCGGCGAGGCCGACGTCCTCGGACTCGGGCGGGCCTACGGCATGGGCCTCGGCCTGTTCGTCACGCGCGAGGACTACCTCCGGCAGGTCCCGGGGCGGCTGGTGGGCGCCGGCGAGGACGCCAGCGGTCGACGGGCGTACACGCTGACCCTCCAGACGCGCGAACAGCACATCCGCAAGGAACGGGCGACGAGCAACATCTGCACGAACCAGGCGTGGCTCGCGCTCCGGGCGGCGGTCCACGCCGCACTGCTGGGCCCGGACGGGCTCGTGGACCTCGCGGAGGAGTGCGTGCGGCTCCCGCGAGACCTGGCCGCCCGGCTGACGGAGATCCCCGGGATCCAGGCGCCGGTCTCCGGCAGGCACCACTTCCGGGAGTTCCAGGCACACACCGACCAGCCCGCGCGGGCGGTGGCGAGCGACCTCGAAGCCGAGGGGTACGCCGTCCACGTCGTCGACGAACACCGTATCCAGGTCTGTGTCACCGACGTGAACGCACACGCCGTCAACGGCTTCGTCGCCGCCATGCAGGAGGTGGCCTGAGATGGACGACGACGCCACGGCGGACGACGAGGTCCGCGCCGACGGCGGCCGCGACGGCCCCGCGGAGGGCGCCCGTGACGACGCCGCCGACCCCGCCCGCGAGTACAGCACCTACGACCAGGCACGCTGGTCACAGGACGGCGTCTACGAACCGCTCGTCGCCGAGAAAGACGTCACTCGCGTCGAGATCGGGGATGCGGGGGAGGAGTCGTCATCCGGCGACGACAGCGACAGCCCGCTGCCCGACGAGTTGACCCGCGACTCGCTCGAACTGCCGGGACTGGCGGAACCGGCAGTGGCGCGCCACTACGTCCGGCTCTCGGAGATGAACTACGGGGTCGAGAGCGGCCCCTTCCCGCTGGGGTCGTGTACGATGAAGTACAACCCCAAGTTCACCGAGGAACTCGCGGGGCGGCCCTCGGCGGCGGTCCACCCGGACCGCTCGGACAGAAGCGTACAGGGCGTGCTCGGGGTCATGTACGGACTGCAGGACTACCTGGCGCGGATCGGCGGGATGGACGCGGTGACGCTCCAGCCGCCGGCCGGTGCGGCGGGCGAGTTCACGGGCATCCAGATCGCCCGGGCCTACCACGAGGACAGCGGCGAGAACCGGACGGAAGTGATAGTCCCCGAGTCCGCCCACGGGACGAACTTCGCGACGGCCGCGATGGTCGGTTTCGACGTCGTCGAACTGCCGAGCGACGAGGACGGTCGCGTGGACCTGTCGGCGTTGCGGGAAGCTGTCGGCGAGGACACGGCGGCGCTGATGCTGACCAACCCCAACACGCTGGGACTGTTCGAGCGAGACATCGAGGAAATCGCGGAGATCGTCCACGACGCGGGCGGGTTGCTCTACTACGACGGGGCGAATCTCAACGCCCTGCTGGGGCGGGCGCGACCGGGCGACATGGGCTTCGACGTGATGCACTACAACGTCCACAAGACGTTCGCGACGCCCCACGGCGGCGGTGGCCCCGGCGCCGGGCCCGTCGGCGTCACCGGGGAACTCGCTCCCTATCTGCCCACACCCCACGTCCGGAAAGCGCCCGAGGAGGAGGGCGGCGACTACGAGCGCTACGAACCCGAGCGCTCGATCGGGAAAGTCCACGGCTTCGAGGGCAACTGGCTGGTCTGTCTGAAGGCCTACGCCTACATCGCGCGACTGGGCGACGCCGGCCTCGCGGACGCGAGCGCGAAGGCGGTTCTCAACGCGAACTACCTCGCCAGCCAGATCGACTACGAGATCCCCTACGGCCCGTTCCACCACGAGTTCGTCGCGAGCGCGGGCGACGCGGACGCCGCGGACGTCGCCAAGCGGATGCTCGACTACGGCGTGCACCCGCCGACGACGAAGTGGCCCGAGACGGTCCCTGAGGCGCTGATGACCGAACCGACCGAGGTCGAGAGCATGGACTCGCTGGACGACCTCGCGGCGGCCTTTTCGGCCGTGGCGAGCGAGGACGAGGCGACGGTGGCGGCGGCCCCGGAACGGACCGCTGCCCGGCGGATCGACCAGGTCGCCGCTGCGCGGTCGCCGCGCCTCTCCTGGCAGGCCCTCGATACTCAGAACTGAGACTGGGGCCAAGGCGATATATAGCTGGATAGCTTCCACACAGTAACTGCAGATGGACGGGACAGTCGTACACGTGCAGCGTGTGGACGGGGCGCGCGAACTGGCGGACTCGCTGTCGGTAGAGACCGTCACGACGGCCGCTGGCGTTCGCGACGCGGTGGCGAACGGGAGCGTCGCCGCGGTCGTCGTCGAGGCCGATCAGTGCGGCCTCGACCCGGTGGAAGCGGTTCGTGAGGTCGACCCCGAGGTACCGATACTGGCGTGTTCGGTGGACGCGGACGGCGAACTCGCGGCGGCGGCGACGCGGCGCGGTGCCGACGAGTACTACCCGCGCGAGGGGGCGCCCGTCCCACTGAGCGAGCGGGTGCGCGCTCACGTCACCCGGACACCCACTGCCAGTGTCGACGGCGGTGTCGCGACGCCCGAAAGCGTCGCCCGGGCCGCGGATCCGACCGAGCGCGCGGACGTCGAGCGAGCGCTGGACCTCTACGTGGACACGCTGGAGGCGGTCGACGACGGCGTCTACGCCCTGGACGACGAGGGGCAGTTCGTCTTCGTCAACGAGGCCATGACGGAACTCACCGGCTACACGCGCGAGGAACTGCTCGGTGAACACACCTCTATCATCAAAGACGAGGAGACTGTCGAGAAGGCAGAACAGACGCTACGGGAGTTGCTCCGGGGCGGGGACAGCGAGACCACCTTCGAACTCGAACTCCAGCCGAAATCAGGTGAACCCTTCCCCGCGGAGGACCACATGGTGGTGCTCACCGACGGGGAGGGGTGGCTCACCGGGACCGCCGGTGTCGTCCGCGACATCACCGACCGCAAGCGGCGAGAGCGGGAACTCGAACGGTACGAGGAGACGCTGGAGGCGGTCGACGACGGCGTCTACGCCCTCGACGAGGAGGGACAGTTCGAGTTCGTCAACAGCGGGATGGTCGAACTGACGGGCTACTCGCGCGAGGAACTGCTCGGCGAACCCGGGCAGACGATAATCCACGAGGACGACCACGAACGAGCGGAGCGAGCGATCATCGACCTGGCAGAGAGCGACGCCGGGGAGGCAGCCTTCGAGTTCAGGGCGGACCCGAAATCGGGAGACCCCTTCCCCGTCGAGGACCGGATCGTCACGCTGACCGACGACGAGGGGCAGTTGACCGGGACGGTCGGAGCTATCCGTGACATCAGCGAGCGCAAGGAACGCGAGGAGCGACTCGAGACCTACCGCGACACGCTGGAGGCGGTCGACGACGGCGTCTACGCCCTGGACGACGAGGGGCAGTTCGTCTTCGTCAACGAGGCGATGGCCGACCTGACGGGGTACAGTCGCGAGGAACTGCTCGGCGAGCACACCTCGGTGATCAAAGACGAGGGGACTGTCGAGAAGGCAGAACAGACGCTGCGGGAGTTGCTGCGGGGCGAGGACAGCGAGACCACCTTCGAACTCGAACTCCAGACGAAGTCGAGCGGCTCGTTCCCCGCGGAGGACCACATGGTCGCGCTCATCGACGAGGAGGGGTGGCTGACCGGGACGGCAGGGGTCATCCGTGACATCACCGACCGCAAGCGTCGCGAGGAGCGACTCTCGCGGCTGCTGGAGACCTCACAGGCGCTCGTCGGGGCCCGCGACC
>Ga0207770_100211_pt1 | contig 40919 bp, 39 predicted proteins | sample A23E2SouthBayCA_FD_187729 | JGI IMG/M metagenome (GOLD analysis project Ga0207770, IMG submission 187729) | Aerobic enrichment media microbial communities from Eden Landing Ponds, California, USA - A23 E2 (SPAdes) | ecosystem: Environmental > Aquatic > Marine > Unclassified | place: Emeryville... | reverse complement strand
CTGAAAGGGGCGGCTCGGTCGACGAAGGCCGGCGACGCAAGCACCGCAGGCCGAAGGCCGAGAGCGCAGCGAGCCGCCCGAGTCGACCGAGCCGGGGCTTTCACGCTGGTCGCGGCGGTCTCACTCACGTCCTGCTCTGAACACTATCTGTCGACCGGCCCGTGTATTTATCACAGTGGCGATACTACGATCGGGTATCGACGGACATGAACTGTATCGTCGTCCTTCTGGACACGCTCAGACGTGACCATTGCGGCCCGTACCACAGGGGGCGACCATTATCGGAGGTCCAGAGTCAGGCCCAACCCGACTGGGTCGTCCCGACGCCGAACGTGGACCGACTGGCCGAGCGCGGGACGACTTTCGACAACGCGTACAACGGGTCGACACCGTGTATGCCGGCCAGACGCGACATCTACACGGGCCGTTACGACTTCCTCGAACGCGGCTGGGCACCCCTCGAACCCGACGACGACGACCTGCCCCGCCAGGTCTCTGGGCCACCGAACCGATCGATCCACGAGCTGACGAGCGAGGGGTATCGCGTCAGCGAACTGATCACGGACCACTACCACCTCTGGGAGCCCGGGTCGTCGAACTACCACCACGGGTACACGGGCCACGAGTTCATCCGCGGTCAGGAGAGCGACGCCTGGAAGACGGCGCCCGTCGAGTTCACGACGCCCGACGGGAAAGACAGCAAGTTCGAGCGCCACTTCAGGAACGTCGCGCTGACTCGCGACGCCGAGGCGGACCACTTCGCCGCTCGGGTGTTCCGCCGGGCAGCCGACTGGATCGACGCGAACGCCGAGCGCGAGGACTTCTACCTGCACGTCGACTGTTTCGACCCCCACGAACCCTGGGACCCGCCGGAAGCGCTCCTCCGGGAGTACGACGACCGCGGCTACGACGTCGAGGAGTGGGACTCGCTACCCGCCTACGACGAGTGGGAGAACCACTACGACGAGGGCGACCTCCGACACATTCAGGCCCGCTACGCCGCGATGGTCAGGCTGGTCGACCGGTGGTTCGGCCGACTCCTCGACGCGCTCGATCGCAACGACCTCTGGGAGGACACGATGGTCGTCCTGACCACCGACCACGGCACGTTCAACGGTGACCACGGTCGCACTGGCAAGTTCCACGCCGGGACGGCTACCCACAACCACGACGCCTGCGCGCACGTTCCCCTGATCGTGTCCCACCCGGAGTTCGGACACGGCGAGCGCCGCGACCAGCTCGTCCAGCTTGTCGACCTGTACCCGACCGTCCTCAACGCGGTCGACCGCCCGTGTCCGGACGGCATCCACGGCCACGACCTCGAACCGGTGTTGCGAGACCCCCGGACCCGCCTGCGAGACTACGCCGTCTCCGGAACCTGGGGAGCGAGCGTGAGCATCACGGACGGCGACTGGGTGCTCCACCAGGCGCCGACCGAAGGCAACCGCCCCCTGTACTGGTACGGTATCACGGGCGAGGGCCGACCGGAACTCGGCCCGTACGACGCCGAGACCGGTCGACGGACGGCTGACTACCATCCCGACCCCAACTCGGTCCCGACGTGGCTCGCCGACAAGCGGACGGACCCGAACGAGTCCGAGAACCTCGCCGACGCGCGCCCGGGGAAACTGGCCGAGATGCAAGAGGCGCTCGCGGTGACGCTGCGCGAGCTCGGTGCCCCCGAGGAACAGATCGACCGTCTCGGGATCCGCGACCGGTAGAACGTCGACAGGTCGGCCCGGTCGGTCGTGGTCAGTCCAGAGGTGTGCCGCTTCGTCGAATACCCAGACCGGTGTCGTTGCGACACCATCGCAGGGACGGGAACTCTCGTCCGGGGCGCTCACTGCGGAGAGTCCGAGTCGGGACGCGAGACGCGCCGACGGTACCGCTGGACGGCGACGTGGTCGTCTGACCGTTCCATCCAGTTGCCGAGCCTGTCGGCGAGTTCCCGACGGGCGTCCTCGTAGGCGGGGTTGTCGACCAGATTGTGCAGCTCGTGGGGGTCCGTCGCCAGGTCGTAGAGTTCGTTGACGTCCGGGCCGTTGAACACGAACTTGAACCGGTCGGTGCGGATCATACGCTGGGTGTACAGCGTCTCGGGTTCGCCGTGGTACTCGGCGAAGACGGCGTCTCGCCACTCGTCGGGTTCGCCCGCGAGAAGCGGGACGAGGTCACGGCCGTCGACGTCGGGGACGTCGGCCCCGGTGAGGCGACAGACAGTGGGCATGAGGTCCTGCAGGCAGACGAACCGGTCGGTCTCGCGGCCGGCGTCGACCACGTCGGGCCACCTGACCGCGAAGGGGACGCGGTAGACGTCCTCGTACATGAGCGGTCCCTTGTTTCCCTGGCGATGGTGGCCGACGAACTCGCCGTGGTCGGAGGTACGGACGACGACGGTGTCGTCGGCGAGGCCGAACTCGTCGAGCGCGTCGAGGACGCGCGCGAACTGCTCTTCGATCAGCGTTTCGAAGGCGAAATACCGGCTCGCGACCGTCGCCCACTCCGGCCAGGAGCGGTCGGCCACGTCGTAGTACCGGGGATGGAGCCGGTGGACAGCCGGTTTCCCGTCGAACGTCTCGCGAAACGATGGCCACTGGTCGATATCGCCGGGGTCGTAGCGGTCCGCGTACGCTCGCGGCACGACGTAGGGACCGTGCGGACCGGGGAAGTCGAGCCGGAGGACGAAGCGGTCGCCCCGCTCGGCGTGTACCGAGAGGCGGTCGATCGCCCGCTCGGCGAGATACGCAGTCTGGGTGGCCTCGGTCGGCAGATCGGCCACGCCCGCGTCGACCGACACCGCGTCCGGGTCGACGCCGCGCTCGCGAGCGAACTCGCGGTAGTCGGGCGTATCTAGCGTCTGATCGGTGCTGTGGTCCCAGCCGGAGACCGCCTCGAAGCCAGCGGCGGCCGGGTCGGTGCCCTCGACGTGCCATTTCCCGACGTACTCCGTCTCGTATCCCGCCGACCGCGCCCGCTCGCCCATTGTCGGGGCGTCCGGAGGAAGTCCCGTGTCGATGGCCGACCGCGTCGGATTCGACAGCACGCCGTGGTTGTGCGGGTAGAGCCCCGTCAGTATCGATGCCCGCGCCGGACTGCAGATCGCCGTGGGCGTGTAGCCGCGGTTACAGCGCAGTCCCTCGCGAGCGAGGCGGTCCGTCCCCGGCGTGTGGACCTCGGGGCCGCGGCCGTCCGTCAGGTCTGCGCGCTCCTGGTCAGTGACGACGAGCAACACGTTCGGTCCGTCGGCCGAGAGGCGTTCGCTGGGAGGCACGACCGCCTCTCCGACCGCGTCCCAGATAACTCCCCGGCCCGGATCCGGAACCACTCACAGTCGTGTTCAAAGAAGTCGGTTCCACGGAACGCGAGTGATTTGAGTCGGTCGTCTTCGGTCGCTGTATCGACGTGACCAATATATTTGAAAACAGAATATTCTTCTATTACACCCGATTAAATATATTTTCGACACTGTTTCGATCTTCGTGGCGTTCGTGTCTGAAATCGAGACCGTGTCGCTAGTATGCTTCCATCAGCGCGATCACGTCATCGACGAGAAACACGGGATCGTCGGTGTCATGTTTCCCGCGATATTCACCGAAACACGATTCGACAGAACAGTTGTTTCTCACCGTCTCAGACGCCATATCGAGCGCATATGCGAATCGGGACCGACGGCGGCGCACAGCCAGTATCGCTCGCCGTCGAACCAGATCGCGATCTCGTCAACTGCAGCCTGGTCCGGAGACCGTCCCGTTTCTGACTGTAGTTCGACCTCGCTAACCCGGTCCGGAACGACCGATCGAACGCAGCAAACAACAAAAACCCCAGAAAACAAAGTAGTATTCGAAAATGGTAATTATTCGAGATACAACTGAATGCCGAACTTCACCAACAACTGTGATATGAATTCGCTTTCAGCGGATTCTACGTTAATTTCGTCAAAACATCCAGAGACGCACACGTTTTCGGTCATGGATCATCGATAAATCCACCCATATCAGAACGTCCCAGCCAGAACTGTAGCAGTGGCTGTGCCGGGCGGCGAGAGAGCGCATGGAAGGTGTGGGGTCGAGACTTGAATCAGTCCACGCGCTCGAACCGGTGTACGACGATCTCGGAGTCGTCGTCCCACTCGAAGTTGTCGTGGGCGCGTTCGAGAATCTCCCTGTAGTGGTCGAGGTCGCGAGCGCCCTCCGCGCGGGCGTCTTCGTCGGTCATGTCGCCCAGCGTCCGGTCCTCGACGGCGACCACCTCGAAAGCCGTCCCGTCGATCTCGAACGTGTCACCCTCGTCGGCGTAGCCCTGGCCGCGGTGGATCTGGGTGACCTCGCCGTCGAGCGCCTGCTGGCGCATCCGTTCGCTCGGGAGCAGTGTTCCGGGTTCGATCCGAGCCATGTCGGGACCTTCGGCCACAGCGGCAAAACGGTTCTGTCGGCGCCCACCCGGTCGAGCGGGGCGGTGGCACACCGTGGACGGTCACTCCCCGCCGAGGTCGGCGAAGACGAACTCTGCGTCGCTCCCGAGCGGGTCCGAAACGGTGCGAGTCCGGACGTTCTCGAACCCCGCATCGCGGAGTTGCGAGAGGGTTGCCGCCCGACCGGGCGCCGAAAAGAGCATCCGCCCGCCCATCCAGCCCTCGCGGACCGTCTCGAAACTGCCGCCGGGAAGCGTCATCAGGAGCGTGCCACCCGGACGGAGCACGCGGGCGAGCTCCCGGTAGACGGCCGGGTGCTCCTCCCGGGAGACGTGGAAGACGGCGTGGTAAGCCGTCACGGCGTCGACGCTGTCCGCGGCGACCGGTAACTGCGTCATCTCGCCCTGGAGGAGTCGAGCACCGGGGACGGTCTCGCGGGCGAGTTCGAGACCCCGGCGCGAGACGTCGAGGCCGAGACTCGCCGGGGGCAGGTTCGCGAGCGTGCGGGCGCCGTCGCCACAGCCCACGTCGAGCACCGTGGCGTCGCTCCCCACGAGGTCGACCAGGTCGTCGAGCAGGTCGGCGTCGGAGCCGGTCGGGTCGCGCTGGCGGGCGTAGGTCTCGGACACCTCGTCCCAGGCCTGTCGGACCGCGTCTCTGTCCATGGTCATACCATTTCCAGGGGCGCGAGCGGCTTAGACCGCTCGGGGCACGACCGGGGGTCGCCGGGCGGACAGCTGGAGCCGACCGACCCGACCTACAGTTACCGGGTTACAGATGTGCCAACCGAGTCGGTGTTCGGCGCGCGGGTACTCCGGGGCTCGCACGGTCAACTTTACTTTCCCACCCCGTGTGCTCGTAGCTATGGCCGACCTGCAGACTCATCACACGGGACTGGTCGTGACCGACCTGGACGAAGCGCTCTCCTTCTATCGGGACACCCTCGGGTTCGACGTGATCGAGGAGTTCACGCTGTCGGGGGTGGGGATCGGAACCGCGATCGGCGTCGACGGCGTGACGGGTGAGTTCGCCCACCTCGACACGGGCGGGAGTCGACTCGAACTGATCGAGTACGAACCCGCCGGAGAGGACACGAACCCGGACGCGATCAACCAGATCGGCGCCACGCATCTGGGCTTCGAGGTCGAGGACGTCGACGCCTTTCACGCGGCACTCCCGGACGACGCCGAACCGCTCAGCGAGCCACAGGAGGTCGACATCGGCGTCGAGATCCTCTTTTTCCGCGATCCGGACGGGAACTTCGTCGAAGTGCTGGAGGGGTGAGAACGAGCGGCTCCCCGACACTGTGTGACCGAGTCAGGGGACGAGCAACACGGCGACGGCGGCGGCGATGAAGACGACCTTGAGCGCCGTGTTGACGAGGACCACCTTCGTCCCGAACTCGGGGCCCCAGACGCCGAACTGGAAAGGGATCGACCGCTTGAACGTCGAGACGGCGAAGGAGACGATGCCGCCGACGAGCATCGTCGCGACGGCCTCACGGGAGGTGAACGTCCCGTTCTCGACCAGGGGTGCGATGAACAGGGCGCCGTTGGTCGTGTCGATGGCGAAGACCGCGACCGTGGGGACCGCCGCGCCCGGGAGTCCCAGGAGACCCGCCAGCGGGTCGGCGACGCCCGTGACCGCCGTCACGTCGTAGCGGGCGACGACTACCGCGACGATCGTGTAGATGACGAGGAGGCGCGGGAGGATCTCCCGGAGTTTCGTCGCAGTCTCGCCTGCGGCCTCCCGGAGTTTGCCCCGGGTCGTCGTCGCACCGCCGTCGGCGACCTGCGTGGGGTCGTCCCGACCGTCGGCGTCGGTCGAGTCTCCCTCGATAGGAGCCACGTCGGCGTCGACTTCGAGGTTCTCCGCCGAGAGCAGGACGGCCCCGGCGAGGATCCCGACGAGGGTGATCCCCAGGGCGATGGCGGCGCGAGCGCCGACGTAGAGGAGGCCGACCTCGAGGCCGAGGATCGGGATCAGGACGGGCGCGTAGAACGTGAAGATGTGCTGTGCGAACCCGAAGAACGTGTTGATGGTGACGGCCACCAGCGTCGCGCGGTCGTCGACGACGCCGGACTCGCGGAACTCGGCGAGCATCCCGTAGCCGGCGGTGGGCGAGGCGGTCGTCGCGAGGATGGCGGTCCCAACCTCCGGCGGGAGGTTGGCCGGCCGGGTTAGCGGCCCGGCGAGCGCGTCGAGTCTGTCCAGCGCGCCGAAGGCGACGGCGACGTTCGCGAGGCCGACGCCGACGGTCAGGAAGACAGCGATCCAGCCGACCCGGACGAGGACGTCTCCCAGCACGCCGAGGAGTCCCGGAGCCATTCACCCGGAGGTACGGGCTTCGGAGACAAAGCCGCTGTCGTTCGGCGTCACGTCCCGGGAATCGCGCCGACGGCCTACGACACCGATTCGAACTCCGAGAGGACCGACTCGGGGACGGGGTTCTGGTATTCGAACGAATCGCTCACCCCGAATGCGTCGAGGTCACTGCCCTCCGAACGTCGCCTCGCCCGCGTCGCGAAACGCGTCACCGTACCACTCCTCGTGAGAACGGCCTGAGGAAAGCGTCTCCAGTTCAGTCGGTCGATGGACGAGCCGTATGTCTGTCCCTTCGCGGACGACGATGAACGTCGCCCCCGCATCGACCTCCAGATCGTCTCGGAGATCTTTCGGAATCGTCAGTCGGCCACGCTCGTCGACTGCAACTTCCCCGTACTCAGTATCGTTCCACGAGTCGGTCGGACACATAGAACATCACTATCCGTTCGAACAGTTGGGACGGGAATACCTCTTGTGGCGACCCGCCGAGACCGGGCACCCGTTTCGAGGCCAGACGACAGTTCGAACTCCCGGCAGTCGCGACGGGGAACAGAACGCCTTTGGCCGGGCCACGCGAGGTCGCGAGTATGCGAGAAGCACGATTCCGTGACCCGGCAGGCGCCGTCCGCACAGGTACGTTCGACGACGACACCGTCTCCTTCGGCGGCCAGACCTACGACGTCGACGAGGTCGAGATGCTCGCACCGGTCGAACCCTCGAAGATCGTCTGCGTGGGGCTGAACTACGCCGACCACGCCGCCGAATCGGACGCCGAGATCCCCGACCGGCCGCTGCTGTTCCTGAAGGCACCGAACGCCGTCTCGAACCACGGCGCGACGGTCGACCTGCCGGCGGGGAAAGACCGGATCGACTGGGAGGCCGAGTTCGGCGTCGTCATCGACGAACAGTGCAAGGACGTCGACGCCGAGGACGCCTGGAGCGTCGTTCGCGGGTTTACCTGCATGAACGACATCTCGAACCGCGACGACCAGAACGTCGAACAGAACTGGATCCGCGGGAAGGCATTCGACGGGTCCGCACCGCTCGGTCCCGCGGTCGCCTCGCCCGGCGAGGTGCCCCAGGACGCGAGCATCGAACTGCGCGTCAACGGCGAGACGAAACAGTCCTCGACCCGCGAGGAGTTCATCTTCTCCGTGCCCGAACTCGTCGAGGAGATCACGACCTACATGACCCTCGAGGAAGGGGACGTCATCTCGACCGGGACGCCCGCGGGCGTGGGCCCGCTCTCGGACGGCGACACCGTCGAAGTCGAGATCGAGGGCGTCGGCACGCTCGAACACGACGTGACGATCCCCGACGCGTAAACTACCCCACCCTACTCCCTCGGCACATACGCGCCTCGGTCCTTGAGGGTGGGATTTGATGTGGACTCCCGGCAATCAATCGCCAGCAATAGGCTGGTGACTCTTGCTGTTCAACGTCCCACCATTTATACGCAGGTTTACTTCTGCGTCTCCGCTCCCCGACGTGGGCGAGGAACGGAGTCTGTGTGTCCGCTTCCGAGCGTATCGGAGCCCGATGTTCTTCGCACCGTTGTAGTCCGCGTTCACCTCGTAGCCGCACTTCTGGCAACAGAACTGTTCTCCGTGACGATTATCGTCGTGCGTGAACCCACAGTCCGTCCGAGAACAGCGTTGAGACGTGTGATTTGGCTCGACTTGCTCCACGGAGACCCCCCGTTCTGGTGCTTTATAAGAAACGTACTCGAACAGGCGTCGGAACGCCCAAATATGGTGCCACTTCGCCCGCGGAAGCCGTTCTCGAATGTCGGTCAAATCCTCGAACACGATAACGTCGCAGTCATGTTCAACGGCTTCCGCGACGAGTTCGTTGGCGACGGTGTGGATGTACTGTTTCCGCCATGCTTCTTCACGCTTGCCGATTCGAAGTAGAGCGTTGTGTGCGGCTTGTGTGCCGCGCTGTTGCATCTCCCCACGTCGCTTCTCGAACTCGCGGCACCAGTGGTCGTAGTCGTCTCCGTGCCAGAAGCCCCCGGTCGAGGTGACGGCCAACGAATTGACGCCGAGGTCGATACCGAGGACCGTTTGGTCGGGGTGCCGGGTATCTGCCGGAACCTCTGCGCCATTGCCGTCAATCCGTCGAGTCGAGATGTGAAGGTAGAACTCGTCTGTTGGCGCGTCGTACCGAAGTGTACTTTCGCGGAACTCGTAGTCCTCAGGGAGGACGTACCGCTCGTAGGGCGTCGGACTGTCTACCGGGAGAACGAACGACGGTTCGACCCGGCCCTCAACAGTTGCCAGCGACACCTTGTTGCGGTAGAACGTCGCGCTTCGCGTGTCGTAGTCCATCGTCTCAGCGGAAAACGTCGGTTGGGAGACTCGCTGTCCCTTCTTCCAGCGTTCGATAACGCCTTTGATGGCTTCGACCGCGCGGCGAATGGCGGCTTGAACGAGTTGTGCCTGTAGGTCCGTTTCCTCTCGGAGTTCGGAATAGAGCGCGTCTCGAACCTCCCGTTTGTTGGTCTTGCACTCGGTGTATGAGCTGTCGGACCAACAGTAGTCGCTGGTTCGGTTCGCGCAGTACAGGTATTGCTCAGCAGTTCGGTGGAGTGCGCCGCGTTGCTCGTCGGAAACAGCGAGTTTCACGACGGCGGTTCGACGCACAGCCATACTTCAGAGAGACGCTGACGGTACTTGAATATTCAGGAGTCGATCGGGTCGTAGTATGCCGGTTGCGTCATACCGTGTCGGCTTCCTCTCCGGCCAACTCGCTCCCTCCAGTCACTGCTTAAAGCCGGAGGCACCACCAGCAAAATGCTGATCGGTCGCCGACCGGGCCCGTCGCCCCCGGTGTCGTCGGAAAGCCTTTGGCTCGGCCGTTCGGATCCGGAGACATGCCGACGAAAGTCAGCTACGACGACGTCGACGCGGTCGGCGGAGGGTTGCACTTCCTGCGCGACGAACTCGACTGCGAGCAGGTGGGCGTCTCGGTGCTCGATTGCGAGCCGGACTGGGAGGGCAAACCCCACGATCACGCCGCGGACGGCCAGGAGGAAGTGTACGTCCTTGTCGAGGGGTCGGCGACGGTCACCGTCGACGGCGAGGCGGTGTCGATGGAGGCAGGTGACGCGCTACGAGTCGCGCCCGAGGAGACACGCCAGATCGAAAACGGCGACACCGAGAGTCAGTTCGTGCTCGTCGGGGCACCGTGACGGGGGGACCGAACCCGGCCGAGTAGTGGTCCGCCAGTCCGGGAGCCGTCCCACCATACGACAGTATCGGAACGGGACCGGCAGCGACCAGATCCTCTGCGAGGAGCGTTCGACCCGTAGAATTATGAGTCTCGAATAGAGACATCGAGTCATGTCGTCTTCGGAGTTCAGACAGCGGGTGTCGGACCACCCTGCGAGTCTGCCTGGGGCAGTGGGTGGCATCGTCGTCACGATCGGGTTGCTGATCGTGTTACGCATCGGTGCAGGGATCGCACTGAGTGACCCGGTCCATCCGGTCACGTACCTGTCGGTTGCCGGCGGTGGGTTCGGCGCCGTCGGGATGTTCCTGTTGAACAAGCGCGTCGACAACGGACAGCGATTCCCGCCGGTGGATTTCTGGGCGAACTGGATCGGTAACGGAGACGTCACGGAGTACCAGCGACAGGGGTTGTACCTCCACGTCACGTACGGCGCGGCTGTCGCCGGCTTCTATCCCCGGATCGTCCAGGAACTGATGGGCGGCGGCGCCGGCGAGATGTTCGCCGCACTCCCGCTGTCACTCGTCACCGGACTGGTCTTCGGCCTGGCCGTCTTCGCCACGGCCGTCGTCTACGCCCGCCTCGGGCTCTTCGAAATCGAACTCGATACCGAGGCCATCCTGCCGTTCGTCTCGAGTCACCTCGTCTACGGACTCGTCCTGGGCCTGGTCGTCGGACTCTGGCTCCCCGTTCTCCAGCCGCTACTCTAGGACCCGTCGTCGGTTCTGACGACCTCGTCCGACTGTGCTCGTGGGAGATTCGGGAGTCGCCGCCAGAGCGGTTGTCCGTACTTTACGAGCAGCAGGTTCGTGACCGTGCTGGCGTACAGCGCCGACAGGAAGTACCAGGGTTTGGCCTCGATCTCCGTCGCGACGTCGCTGTAACGCATGAACCCGATGTGCGAGGCGTTGCCGAAGGCCGAGAGGACACCGAGAAACAGCAACGCGTAGGCGAGGATCGGCCTGTCGCGGTAAAGCAACCCCACGAACAGTCCCAGCAGGACGCCGAGCTGTGCGGTGTGTAACTCCACGTAGTTGCTGAAGATCGTCGGCAGTATCTCCGGCATCAACACGCACCTCCGTGCCAGATGGTCCCGGACCGGCATCCGACCGACCGGGCCCACACGTCCAACTCGTCCATACGCGAATCGAAGCGATTCCCCTCCTTAACTCTCGCGCTATAATTATCAATAGTAAAACTAGGCGCAAGGGCGCCTGCGATCCCAGATCCACAGTAACGCCGCAAAATCCCTCAAGAGTGTTTTTCGACAGTTTTTTGGACGTGTCACATGGGGTGGAGGTTTGCTACTGAGAACCAAAATCAATAGTGCTAACTGCGATCGTCCAGCAAACCCTCACGGAGAACGAGAACGCGTTCGAACCGGTCGAGCAGCGAGCGGTCGTGACTGACGACGACGAGCGCGGTTTCGAGTTCGGCCTGGAGCGAACAGAGGAGGTCGAGGAGCGAGGCGGCGCTGTCGGGGTCGAGCTGGCCGGTCGGTTCGTCCGCCAGGACGACGTCCGGACGGTTGGCGAGAGCGCGGGCCGTGGCGACGCGCTGTTTCTCCCCACCCGAGAGTGTCGCCGGCAATCGGTCCGCGACGTCGGAGATATCGAGGTTCGCGAAGAGGTCGTCGAGCCAGTCCTCGTCACGCTCGCCAGCGTGGTCCTGCGGGAGCGCCGCGTTCTCGCGTGCGGTGAGGTCGGGAACGAGCCGGAAGTCCTGATACACGAACCCGAGGGTGTCCCGGCGGAGGTGTGCGCGCTCACGTTCGGAGAGTCCGTCGGTGTCGCGGCCCGCGACGACGAGGTCGCCGCTGTCGGGCCGTTCGAGCAATCCGAGCACCGAGAACAGTGTGCTCTTGCCGGCGCCGCTCTCGCCCTGGACGAGTACCCGTTCGCCGGCCTCCACCGACAGCGACAGGTCGTCGAGGACCGCACGTTCGCCCCGAATCACGGTGAGACCGTCGGCGTCGAGGATCGGGTCCGTCACGCCCGGGCAAAGAGTACGCCGACGCATAACCGTTTCTCACGGTCACGGTCGCCCCGGTGGACGGCCCAGGAAACCGGCGTCACCTGCGACAGGTTCCTGTCGCGTCCGTTGGGGGAACGGCCACCGCGACACGCGTCGGCCCGGTCGTCGCGTAGACGACGTCGTTCGACGCGCGCCACACCGCGTACCGGTCGGGCGAGACGGCGGTCGGCGGTCGTGGGTAGAACTGCGCCCCGACGGTCGTCCACGAGCGCTTCGCGAGCGTCGGACAGTCGGGCGGAGGGCCGCCGCGGACCCACCGGTACACCGGCCCTTCCGTGGCATTGCCGCCGTGATAGAGCGTCAGTCGGACGCCGTGGTCGTCGGTTGCCCAGGTCCCGAACTCCTCAGCGGCGTAGCCCGTGGCCGCGAACGTCGGTTCGGTCGTCAGCGGGTCGTAGTTGAGCGTCCCGAGACCGGCGTAGGCCACCGGCGTGCTGACGGCGACACACACGAGGACCGCAGAGACGGCGAGGGCACGAAGCCAGCGACGGCGGTCCCGGTCGAACCGGCGACCGACCGCGACCGCACCCACGGCCGCAAGTGCGAGCGCGGGGAGATGGAGAAATAGCTGAACGCGGAAGACGACTGCGAGATAGTCGAACGTGAGACGGGCGGTCAGCCCCGTCGCGACGACGATCACCGGTACGGCCAGCAACGAGAGGGTCGCACCGCCCACCGGCGACTCGTCGGTGAGTGTGTCGGCCGCCAGCCCCGCCAGAACCGCCGGCACGACCAGGGGGAGCAGTCGGATCAAGAGGGACATCGGGGTAGCCGTCGTCCCCGGGAACACCGGCCGGACGGCGTTGAGCGCGACCAGTCCGAACCCCGCGACCGACAGGGTCACGACGACGCCTCGCCGGGCGCGAGCGCCCGTCGTCACGTACCAGGCGACGCCCGCGAGCCCGAGGACGACCCACGCGAGAAAGAGGTCCGCGACCCGGACGAGTCTGTCCGCCTGGACGACCTGTGCGCCACTGATAGCCTCGAGTGTGACGTGGAACCCGAGGACGTACGCGCAGGCCACGAGTGCGGCGGCGAGGGCACGACCCGCGGTCGTCCTCGTGGGGTCACGGCGGACGGCGAGCGTCGCGAGTACGACCACCCCGAGTGCGAGGACCAGTCCCGTGAGATTGTGCAGCGGCGGGACCACGACGCCGACGAACAGGCCGGCGAGCGCCCAGTCGCGTCGGCCGGTGGTAAGCCAGCGGTCGACGGCGGCGACTGCGGCGGGTGCGAGGAGGAACCCCGCGGTCTGTTCGTCGACGGCCATCGACCGGAACAGGTAGATCCCCTCTATCGCCGCGAGCAGTCCAGCGAGGACCGCCGCCGCCCGGACCCGCGGTGTGGAGAGGTCCACCCGTCGGGCGAGTCGCGCGGCGAGTACCCCGGCGACGAGGACGGTGGCGGCCCCGACCGCCGCGCTCACCGGCTGGGCCACCTGGAGCGGGGAGACGCCGGCGAGCGCCGACGCCACCGCGAGGAATGCGGTGTAGCCGAACTCGTCGGTCGCGAGCCGGTCGACGGGGAACCCGCCGCTCCCGAGTGTGTCACGGACCAGGCCGGCGTACTTGATCCCGTCGGGGTTGAACGGGAGCGGACTCCAGAGCAGGGGCTCCAGTCGGAGCGCGAGGGCGAATGCGACGACGCAGGAGACGCCCCACAGCAGTCGCCGGTCACTCATCGTCGACACCCCTCTCCGGTCGGTCCGACGGGCCGCCCCACTGGTGTGGCGGTTCGGTCCCCCGACCCCGGTCGCTCACACCGGGAGCGTCGTCGAAGAGGGTCGCCGGTTCGGCGCTGACGAGCCCGAGCGTCGCGACCGTCGCGCCGAGGACCGCCAGGGCGAGCGCGACGAGACCGGCCCCGAGCAGTCCGACCGGCGAGACCACCGGGACGAGCGCGACGCCGAACGCCGAGAGGACACCCGCTCGGGCGAGCGCCCAGGTCCCGGCGAACCCGAGGACCAGCGCCAGTATCGTCGCGGGTGTCGCGATACGGACGGCGTCGACGAGCACGGCCGCGAACACCTGACCGGGCGTCGCCCCGGTGGCGCGATAGACGCCGATAGCCCGCCGGCGGGCGGAGACGGTGCGCGCGAAGGCGGCCGTCGTCGCGGCCACCGTCGCCAGCGCCGCGAGACCGACCAGCGTTCCCAGGAGCACTCTGAGGTTGCCGAGGGCGTTGCTGGCTGCCTGCCCGAGGCCGCTGTCGGCTACCCGGTAGCCACCGGTCGCCAGCGCCGAGAGGACGCGCTCGTCGCCAGTCACCTCGTAGCTCGCGCGAGCGAACGCCACGCCGTCGGCCGTCGCACGGACCCGCTGCGTGCCGGTCCCCGTCCGTGGCAGCGTCGTCGACCGCTCGACCCGCTCGCCCGGCGCCAGCGTCACCGTCCAGCGGTCGCGCCCGAGCGCGAGGTCCCAGCCGACCGACCGGTTCCACGGATTCACCGCCGAGAGCGTCGCCGTCGGCGGGTCGACGAGCGTCGTCCGCGCCGGCGACACTGCGAGGCGGCCCGCCGGCACCCGTCGCGCGCCCTCGACCACCCGGACGGTCCCCGACGTCGACGCGTAGTCGGGGGCCGATGCGGCCACCGTCGCGTCGCCCGGCCCGGGAAGACGGACCCGCGCGACGCCGTTCGCGTCCGTCTCGACCGTTCGGTCGCCGGCCGTGACCGTCGCGTTCGCCACCGGTCGGCCCGACGAGGCCGTCACCCGGACGCGCAGCGTCGCGTTCGGCGGCCCCCGGTCGGGCAGTGGTGAGAGCGCGAGCGGGCGTCCGTCGACGACGGTCACCTGGCGGGAGAGGTCACCGGCGCGGACGGTGTACGTTCCGGGCGAGAGCGGCCCGAGCGTGACCGCGACCGACTCTCGCTGGCCGGGCCCGAGCGACACCGACCGGGTCGCGCTCGCCGGCCCGGCGGTGACCCTCACGGTCCGCGTCGTCGCCGAAGAGTCGCGGTTGGTGAGGTCCACGATGACGGACAGCGACTCGCTGGCGGGGTGCTGTGCGGGGACCGAGAGGTCGGTCACCGCGACGCCGTCGCCCGACTGACCGGGCGTCGGGGTCCCGTCGGGACCGCCGGGCGTTCCCGTGGCGTCGGTCGTTGTAAAGCGGACGACGTTTACGTCGCCGGGGCGGACACGGGAGAGGTGTCTCGCCGTCCGGAGCGGGACGACGACCTGGTCGTCGAGGACACCGGCCGCGCGATAGCGGCCGACGATACGGACGCGAGCGAACGCCGCCCGGTCGCTCCCGCCCAGGAGGAGTCGGTCGCCGACATCGATCGAACTCGACCGCGCGAGGTCGCGCCCGACGACTGCTTCCGTGGGGGCTTCGGGGGCACGGCCCGCCGTGAGCCGGGCGTCCGAGACAGAGGCGAACGCCGAGAAGTTAGCACCCCGGGTGAAAAATGGCCGGCCGTCGACGACCGAGAAGACGTACACCTCGCCGCTGGCCGGGATCCCCTCGGCGCGCAGCGCGCGGGGGTAGTCGGCCTCGACGCGACTCGCCCACGGGTGGGGCGCGCCGTCCTGCAACACTGTGCCCTCCGAGTCCGCCTCGAGGGGTGCGACCGCGCCCACGGCCGTCGTCGCGACGAGGACGACGCCGACGAAGACGGCGAGCGTCGCCGTCGTCGGTACCATCGCGTTCGCGGGCAGGAGGTCCGGACGCAGGTGTGAGACGACCCCGTCGCTCGCATCGCGCCCGACCGGTCCCCGCCGGGCACGCCTGTCGAGTGCGGCCGGTGACTCGCGGACGGCGGGCAGCGTCGCGACTAGCCCCGCGAGGACGCCCACGGCCCAGACGGCCAGGAGCGCGGGCGCGAGTATCCCGAACACGGCCGGGGTGACGCGCAGGGAGAGCGTGGTGGGGACACCGAGGAAGACCGCCGCGTTGACTGCGGCGTTGGTGAGGACGACCCCTGCCGCCGCCCCGACGAGGACGGCGACGCCCGCAAGCAGTCCCGATCGGACGCCGAACAGCACGAGGAGACCACGGCCCGAGAGGCCGGTCGCCCGCAGGACAGCGAGCGTCCCCAGGCGGTCCCGGACGGTCATGCGCGTGACGCTGAACACGACGACGACGACCAGGACCGCAGTTCCGAGCGTCAGTGCGCCGAGACTCCCGACGAGCTGGTCGGTCCCGGCGACGAAGAAGGCGAAGACGCCCACGAGCGGGGCGTCGTTCGGCGGCGGGCCGCGCAGGTCACGAACGGCGGTCTCACCGGGCCGGACGACGACCGCGCCCGTCGGACCCATTTCCTCGACCGTCTCGACACTCGCGACGCCCCACCACGGCGGGACGGTACCGCTGTCGCCCAGCGGACGGGCGGTCCGCGTGACCGTTCCCGCGCGGCCCTCGACGGCGACCCGGGCCCCCGACTGGACCGCGTCGTCGGTCGCCGTCGACAGTCCGAGCACGGCGTGGTCGGGCGGTATCGGTGCCTCGAACCCGGACCCGTTCCCGGCGTCGGCCGGGACGCCGAGTACGGTGACGGGTCGGTCCCGTACGGTGACGCGGGCGAGTGGTGCGACGAGAGTCTCGGGGCCCGCTGCCGCGCGCGCCGTGTCGGGGTCGTCGTACAGCGTCACGGTCCCGGAGGCGTTGATGTCGGCGGCGAGGCGCGTCGTCTCCCCACCGGCGGTGAGGACGACGAGCGCCGACCCGACGAGCAACGCGACGATGGTCGCGACGACGAGCACGGCGAGTCTGTCCCGTCGGGACCATCGCCCGACGAGCGCCCGACGATACGTCACCGTCGTCCCTCCGTCGGCGCCTCGACGCGGGCGGGCGTCGCGCTCGTCGCGTCGGTGGCGTTTCCGGGACCGAACCAGAGGTGGACGTCGGTCCGCGGGTCGCCGGTCGCCGCGTCACCCCGATAGAGTCGGTAGGTGAGCCTGACGCGCTCTGTGGAGTCGAGGTCGGGGCGGTGAACGCGTGACCAGCGCTCGCCGGCCCCGAGAGTGACCTGATAGCGGTCGAGTCCGCGCACCCGGGTGAAGCCGTCCCCGTCCGGGCGCTGGAGGACGGCGACGACGACGAACGACCGTGTCCCGGGATAGGAGTGTGAAAGCGAGACGCGGACGGGGTCGCCGGCGGTGACGCCGGTCGTCGACCCGTTCCACGAGCCCGACTCGGGAGCGAGCGAGAGTGTCGCACTCCCCGGCGGCTGGGCCACCCCGAGCAGGAATCCCGCAGCGAGCAGCCCCCCGACGCCGGCGACGACTGCGACCGTCCAGACGGTCTGGGACGCCAGCGAGTCGGTTTCCGTCCCGACTGTCGCAGGCGTCGGAAGCCCGGTCGAGAGCGCCGTCGGTCGGGCCGTTCGGGGATAGGCGAGTGCGAACGCCCTGTCCGGCGAGCGCGCCACTGCGACCGCGAACCCGACGAGCGTGAGTGTCGAGAGACAGGCGAGCGACCCGACGGCGGTGACGCCGACCGTCGCGCCGAGCGCCAGTCCGACGGCGATACTCCCGGCGACCGAGAGCGCCACCGACAGCAGTGCGCGTTCGAGTCCCGTCGGCGACCGCCGACCGGCGAACAGGCCCAGCTGGACGGCGTAGCCGGGGACGACGAGCAACAGCGGCGCGACGACGAGCCCGCGGACGGGCGCGGGAAGCGAGAGGGTGACGACCGACCAGGCGAGGGCGAGCCAGGCGGTCCCGGCGACGACGTCGAACCCGATCGACACCGACGACGTCGGCCGGTCTGTCATTGGCACACGCGATGCCCCCCGTGCCATTGAATCCACCGCCTCCCGTCGTCGCGACCCGAATCCCGCTCTCAGACGCCGTGTTCCGACACACCGACCGAGCAACGCGACCGTCCGCCCACTGTGCGGTCAGTTCCGCCCACACCAGTATCATACTCGATAACCGGAGGAGGTGTTTTTTATATCTGTTTCGACAACGACGTGGTATGAGTTCAGTTCCGGCGATCGGGCGACAGCTGGTCGACGTGAGCGCGATACTGGTACTGGGGTTCGTCTACCTGGTGGCGCTCTCCGTGGGGACAGCCGGGACGTTCCTCTGGGACCAGATCACGGCGCTGGCCAGGGGTGTTTCGCCGGACCCGGTCGAAGAGGACCGCCGGCCGGCCCGATAGGTATGTGAATCGGTCGTTCACGACGTGAATGGGCCGGTACGCGCGCAGTACCGACGCGCTGTCGGCTCTCCGGCCGCCTCGAGTGCTCGCCGGGGTCTAATATCAGTGAACACAAAACTGTTTTGTATCACTTCGATCTATAGTCCTACCGAGTGATCGCTGGTCGAGAGCCTACCGGCCGAGCGGGCCCGCGAACCTGAAGACGTGGGGTGGCGGGCGGGGTAGTTACACCGGACGGTGCCCTCGACGAGACGACTCACGCTACGATCACAGTATGTCGATAGAACGGGAGAGAGGAAGTGGGGGTGAGAGGGCGACCGACAGGGAGGTAAGTTCCACGCGCGAGTCGTTGCTCGTGGGGCCAGACAGTGACGTGGGCCCGGTGTTGAGCGTCGTCCTGCCCACACTCAACGAGGAGGAAGGGGTACAGCTGTGTATCGAGCGCATCAAGGAAGCCGCCGAGACGCTCGAGGTGACCTTCGAGATCGTCGTCAGCGACAGTTCGACCGACCGGACGCCCGAGATCGCCCGCGAACTGGGTGCGATCGTCGTCGAGCCCGAGGAGGCGGGCTACGGCAACGCCTACAAGTACGCCTTCGAGCACGTCCGCGGGGACTTCGTCGCCATCGGCGACGCCGACACGACCTACGACTTCGCGGAACTGCCCAAGCTCGTCGAGGTCGCCGTCGAGCGGGACGCCGACATGGTGATGGGGAGCCGCCTCGAGGGCGATATCAAACCCGGGGCGATGCCCACCCTCCACCAGTACGTCGGGAATCCGCTGCTGACGCGCTTTTTGAACACCTTCTACGACGCGGGTGTCAGCGACGCCCACAGCGGGATGCGCGTGATCCGCCGGGAGTCCCTGGAGGAACTCGACCTCCGGAGCGGCGGCATGGAGTTCGCCAGCGAGATGATCATGGACGCCGCCGAGAAGGGGATGAAAATCGAGGAGGTCCCCATCACCTACCACGAGCGCGTCGGCGAGGCGACGCTGGACAGTTTCAGCGACGGCTGGCGTCACGTGAAGTTCATGCTCACGAACGCACCGGGCTACCTGTTCACGCTGCCGGCCGCCGCGTTCGGCGTCCTCGGACTCCTCGTCATCGCCGCCTCCTTCCAGGGCCTGCAGGTCGGCGAGGCGACCTTCGGGCTGCAGACGCTCATCGTCGGAGTACTGTTTGCCATCGTCGGCTACCAGGTCGGGACGCTGGCACTGTTCAGTTCCGTCGCCGCGAACCCGATACGACAGCCAAGCGACCCGATAACGAACGTGATTCACGACTACTTCACGCTCGAGACGGGCGCGACGTTCGGCGTCGTCGTCTTCGCGCTCGGTGCGGCCTGTCTGGCCTACAGCGTCGTCGCCTGGACGATCACCGGCTACGCCGCCGTCCCGCCCGTCGAGTGGAACCTCGTCGCCATGGGCGGGGTCGTCATCGGCGTCCAGACCGTCTTCAACTCCTTTTTCCTGAGTCTCATCGTCCACCACGACGACTGACCACCGACGGTCGGGAACCTGTGTGTTCCACAACGGTTAAGACGGGCGCGCTGGAACGTCGACGTAGATAGCAATGGGTGCAACCGCCGTCGTGTCGAGTTCCGCGAGCAGTGCGTCGTCGTCAGCCGCCGGCGTCTCCGCGACGGTGACGTCGCTGCTGTCCCCGGTCGGGATGGGTGTGGGCGGTGTCGCCGTCGCGCTCGCGCTGGTGTATCTCCTCGCTCGACTCGACATCGTCTCGGCCCGCGAGGACGTCGACGAGCGCGTCCAGCGGATGCTCGTCGCCACCGTCGTCCCGCTCGCGCTGACCTTCGCCGGCATCGTCGCGTTCAACGCCGCCTCGTTCGCCTGAACGGCACTCGTTCCTCCGAGTTCCCCGCTCCCCCAGCGGCGTCTCTCGCACTCGGCCCGCGCTGACAGTCTGGGAGGGACCGCTTCCACGAGCGTCGTCACGGAGCACCCGTCACCGGCTCTCGTGACCCGCCGGTCACGAGCCAGCGACGAACCGACCGCCCGTTAATTTCTGGCGCCACATCGCGTAAATTTCCATTCGTGAGTCTGGAGAACCGCAAGACAGCAGCCGGTTTCGGTCGGGGATCTCAGCTGTCGGAACGGTATCAAGATTCTAATACTGCCCGCGTGAACGACGAGGTACGATGGGGGGTATCATCGACGCGGAGACAGCGCTCGAGAAGAACCTCGCGACAGTGGTCGGATTGCTCGTCGTCTCTGTGGGGCTGGCGGCGCTGATCTACGGGACCTACACGCTCCGGGAGGGGAGCGGACTCGTGGTACTCGTCGTCGGGTCGACGCTGCTGGGCTCGCTCGGTGCGGGCTATCTGTGGGTCAGCGAACAGGAGTCACTCGTCGGGTAAACGGCCGCTTCGTCCGCGCTTATTACAGATCTTCGTTACGTCTGAGGACCTCAGCGTAGAGTTCGTCGTCGATCCAGAACCCAGCATCGCGGAGCGCGTCGAGTTCGGCCTGCAGATCGACAGTCCCGTTTCGGGCGCCTCTGAGCAGAATTCCGATCACGCCCGTCACGTCTAGATCGTGGCGGCGTGCGACGCGTCGTTCTCGATCGCGTAGACGATCGCCGCAGTCTCACCGACGTCCAGTTCGCCGAGAATCTCCACGAACAGGTCTGACCGCGTCACTGGAACGATAGTCAGGACATCACGGTCTCGAAGACTGCGTACTTCGGGAGGGACGGCCTCGCCCGCAGCGAGTTCGTCCCAGACCTGCTGGGGTGCGTGAACCGTCTCGAACTGCGCGACGAGAAGATCGAGCCGGTCGACGAGCGCGAGATTCAGCAGTGGCGAGGTGTCGGCGACGACGAGTCTATCGGCGGGCGTACTCGACGTCCTCGTCGAGTTCCGCCTCGGTGTAGTGGCGCTCGATCCCCCGGTCGCCGAGCAGGCGGTGGAACTCCCGCGTCGAGCACTCGGCCAGCGCCCGGGCCTTGCCGAACGAGAGGACGCCCCGGTCGTACAGCGACACCGCCAGTTCGGTCCTGACCGTGGCGTCGCGTTCGTCCTCGGGGACGGTCAGGGCGTCGTAGATCTCGTCGTCGATCTCGATCTCGGCCATACCCACGCTTGGTCGGTCTCTCGCTCGAGTCTTTGGCCATCGTCGACGCCCGGGGGTCCGCGGTTCAAAACGAGAGGAACGACCCCTGGATGGGGAGCACGGCAAAGAGGAACACGTTCAGGAAGCCGTGGGCGAGCGTGATGAGCACGAGACTGTCCGTGTAGTCGTAGATGACCCCGAACACGAGGCCGATGACGCCCGCGAAGACGACCTCGCCGATCAGGCCGTAGCCCGAGTGCATCAGCCCGAAGACGGCGCTCGCCAGCAGGAGGCCGGGCCAGCGGCCGAACTCCGCTTCGAGCGCGCGCTGGAGCAGGCCGCGGAAGAGGTACTCCTCGACGAAGCCGACGAAGAAGACCATGACGACGGTGATCATCAGCAACTGCAGCGCGCTCCACTCGGGGATGAGCGCCTCGGACTGGATGATGATGTTCTCGCCCTCCGCGAGGACGAACCCGAGCGGGATGGTAAAGGGGGCCAGGAGGACGCCGCGACGCAAGCCCATCGGGACGTCGACGTCGACCATGTTGTCGACCATGACGACCGCGGGGATGAGCGGCCCGTAGATGAGCGGGAACCAGTAGACCGTCAGCTGGAAGAAGACCGGCATCCCGAGGTTGACCAGTCTGAACAGCGGGACGAGGGCAAAGGCCATCACGACCGGGAGGTCGCTCTCGGAGCGCTGGATCAGGTAGATGCACCCGATGAGGGTGACAAAATGTCCCCAGATGGCCATATAGTTCCGGCCACTGAAGAGGAGCGCTTCACTGACGGTGATGGCCGCGACGATGCCCGTCACGATCAGTGCCAGCAGGCGGGTATCGCCGCTGGACTCACCGAAGGCGTTCGTGATGCTCGCGACGCCGGTCGGTTCGTCAGAGGCCATCGGGATCGGTGTCACAGAATTTCGAGTTCAGCGACATAAATTGTCCGGTCGACATGCAACCACGTGAGAGGAGAGACGACCACAGACTACTATCGACGATGACCATCGCACATGAAGCACGGAGTAGGTGGCACCACAACCGAGAAGTGGCCTGGACAGTCCCAGACGAGACCCAAACAGGAGACTCACCACCCGGGAGTTCACGGCTACACCTGTTTTCAGGCACGGACGCTACGAGCGAGCGACAGTCAGATTTGCGCCCTCAGAGACGGCCGTCTCGGAGACAGACACGGTCGCGTTGCCAACACTGTAGGTACCGGGATACGGAACGGTCACCGAGTACGCGCCCGTCGTGTTTGCCGTCGTGATCCGAGTATACGTGAACGTCCTCTGTGGGACAGTGACTGTCGTCGAGACGGTGACGGTAGCGTTCGGCGCAGTCGTACCCCGCAGCGTCGCCCCCCTGACGAGTGTAAACACCTTCACGGACCCATCGGTACTCGTCCAGAGCGTCCGGTAATGTGCGAGACCATCTACCCCGTCTCCACGGCTCGTGAGCCGGGAATGCAAGCGGGCGTACATGGACAGGGACCCGGTTTCAGGCCCGCCGCGAACCGCCGCACGCGGGGTGTGTCGGTCCGTCGTGACGACGAATCCGACCTGTTCACGGTGGCGCTGGTACGCCGCCGCTGGGTCGCTTGCACTCAAAAAGACCGGATACTTCGACCGTGCATACCCATACCAGAGGTTCGTCCGCTGGGGAGCGTCACCGTTGACGAAGTAATTGTACATGCGATTCTGGGCCCACCAGCTGAAGACGTAGTTTGCCGGGTAGGCCCACCCCCGGTCTGTCGCGTACGAATCCATCCATCGGGCAGCGTCGTGTTCGGTCGCGGTGTAGGTGACCTGATTCATCTTGATCGGTATCACGACAAAACTCGCGCTCACGACGAGCACGAGCACCGTCGCCAGCACGCATACGCGAGCGAGCGAGACATCCGGGTTGAACTGAAACTGCCACTCCCGCCTCGAAACCGGGGTGCTCGGCCGAACGATGCCCAGTCGGGACGCGAGAGCGACCAGCCCGAGACCGATCAACGGGGCCAGGACGACCGACAGTTCGGCGGCGAACCGGCGCTGGAGCAGCGCCGCACCGAACAGGTACCACGCGTAACTACTGAGAGCACCGAACTCGGGTCGAGGCACGCGAATAGCCCGCCAGGTGGCGAGTGCGAGCATCGGGAGAGCGACGAAGAGAAGCAGACTGAACAGCGAGACTGGGCCGGTGATCGGCCCCCAGGAGCTACCGCCGAGCAGCGAGGTCCCCTCGACGACACCCAGTCCAGTGACCTTCGCGTGATAGGCCTGTCCCTCGGCCAGGAGTGTCGCAATTGGGGTCTGTGAGCGCACGAGGGCGCCCACGGTGACGACACTCATCGCTTCGAGCCCGACCAAGGTACCGGTCGGTCTGGGCGTCTGTCGTGCGACCTCCCCGAGACCACCGAGCACGGCAACCCCCAGAACCAGTACCACCGGCATGAGGACGACCGACGTGGAATACCAATCCATAGCCACGTGACCGGCGACGCCGAGACATGCACCGGTCGCAAGCGCCACGGTCAGCGGTGCGGTCACTCGCACCGGCGAGCGCCCGCGACGAACGGCCACGAGAACGCGGTACTGCGCGTAGATGCCGAGCGGGACGAGCAACAGAATGCCGCCCCGCCACGCGAGTACCTGCACGGCGAGTGCGAGTGCAAGGGTGCCGGCAGCCACCCACGTCTGTCGCGACCAGCGGTCGTCGGTTTCGGCCAGGGCGACCACTGCGAGGAGCGTCAGCGCGAGCCAGACGTAGTCGAACGCGTGGTGGTCGCCATAGCCGAGCGCCGTCCGGGTCGCGTGGACGGGCGTGATCGCGAGCGCCACCCCGGCGGCGAGCCCAGCCCCGCGAGACTCAGTTAGGATGACCGTGATCGCGTACACGGCCACTCCGGTCACGACGGCCGCCCCGACCGGATAGACGGCAAGCAGCGGCCCGACAACGGCTCGCCCGCCGTCGACCAGTTCGGCGACCCACGAGAACGCGGCGATGAACAGGGGATAGCGGTGGGTCCCACTGAGGAGACCGACCAGTTCGCCCAGCCCGTCCGCGGTTGCGACGGCGGTCTCGATCTGGTAGCGCCGGCCGTACGGGTCGTTTGCGACGAGGACCACGTCTCCCAGGCGAAAGACAGCACCGACGATATACGTCCTGACGGCCACGATCACGACACCGATCGCGAGGAGGGCGGCGACGTCACCGAGACGAGTCGAGGTGAGGCGTGCGACGAAATCGCGCCCGTGACGGCTCGCGTCCGCGCCTGACTGACGCTCCGCTCCGGAGACGTCTGTGGGGTGGCTCTCACCCTCGGTTCGGCCGGAGGGACCCCGCTCGCGTCGAGTGGCAAGTCGCGCGATCAGCGCCAGGACATCACGGATCCTGCCCATGCTCAGAGGGAGGGGACGACATCCGGACCGGACGGATACGGGGATCGGTTACACCTAGGCGTTGTCAGCACAGCGGTTCGGGTTGTCGACGAACGGACTATCGCCCACACTCGCCGCGACGAGCTTGCCACCACTCCCGGAGAACTTGTAGATCGGATGGTCACCGTACTGGCCGGGAACCGTCTGCAGGTCGCTTTCCGTAATAGTCTCCGTGATGGTATCGGTCGATCCCTGGCCCGGGTTGGCGATCTCGATCGTCGCGTCGATCGGGACGTCAGGGTCCTCGGGGTCCGAGAAAATGACCCACACCTGACCACAGCCTCTGAAATCGAGACTCGCCGACTCACCGGGGACGCCGACGTTCCCGGTTGCGCCCTGGTTGCCGTCCTGTATCTGGCCGGACGCGGAGATGACACCGACGGACGCGCCCGCAAGGAGCACCGTGGCCGTTATGGCCACCGCTGACACCGAATACAGCTGGCGGCGCGTCGTCATTGTGGTCCTCCCGTCGGATGGACGGTGTGAGGCTGGTCAGTCTGTGACTCCCGGTCAGAGAGACAGATCGTCGATTCGTGCACTGGAACGTCTCGTAGTGTGTACATTGTGGTCCCCTCCCGACCCGGATTGTCGAGTCGATTGACACCAGCAATCGCAGTTATTTATTTACACAGTATGGTTGAAATAATAGGAGCGGCCTAGGAGGTATCTAGCCCACTGTTACTATGGGGAGTGGTGCTCTGTTAGCGGACGAGTGCCGGTGAGTGGCTCTCCGAGCGCTTCGATCTGGAGTGCGTCGTGCGAATGGGACAGGGGCGGCCACACGACGTTCCGCGCATCGGTCGCGGAGGGTCTCTGGGCTGACGGAGTCGCCCACTTATCTCGTACGTGATAGGACTCTCGTCAGGGATGTGCCCCCGCCCCCTCAGAGGATGGTCCCCACAGGCGAGCGCGGCACACACGTGACTACTTCCACTGTGTGGCCGCCCCTTATCACACAGACACGTATACATACTCGTAGTTCCGCTGGAACGATTCGAACGATCGCATAACACCGGGAACAATCCTGTACCGAATGACAAAAGTGCCCAGCAGCATATGACCGACTACGACGACCTCTTCACCGAGACAGCACCCGACGACAGTGTCTTCGCGGACAAGCGCGCTCTGGATCCGCTCGTCACGCCCGAGACGATCCGGGGGCGAACACGGCAGGAACGAGAGCTTGCGACCATCCTAAACGGCGTCACGGAAGGGTACCTCCCGCCGACGGTCGCGGTACATGGTCCCCCAGGGACGGGCAAGACGGTGACGACCCGGCGTGTCTGCCAGGAATTCGCAACGCGTCACGATGACGTCGCCGTCGAATACGTGAATCTCAAGGAGTGTCGGTCGATCTTCAGCGCCGCCAACGAGATCCACCTCGAACTCACGGGCACGAAGGTCGGCGCCTACGAGGGACTGGACGGAGCGTTCGGCGGCATCTGGGCGGCACTGGCCGACTACCCGGCCTGGACCGTCCTCATCCTCGACGAGATCGACCACATCGCCCACGACGCGAACTACGACCCCTCCGAGTTCCTGTATCGGCTGTTACGTGGGGAAGGCAAACTTGCTCGGGAGATCCAGTTGTCGGCGTGGCTCGTCAGCAACGAGTTGCTGGAGGTCGACCTGCGACTGGACAGTCGCGTCGAGAGCGCGATGAGTGACGAGCAGGTGTTCTTTCCGCCCTACGGTGTCGACGAGTTGGCGACGATCCTGTGGCCGCGACTGGACCGGGCGTTCGTCGACGAGGCGCTGTCGAACGAGGTGAGAGAGGCCGGCATCTCGATGGCCGCCCATCGGTGGGGAGACGCCCGGAAGGCACTCACGCTGTTTCGCCATGCCGGGGAGACGGCCAACGAACGCGGCCTCGACCAGGTTACCCGGGAGTGTCTCGAAGCGAACCTGGAGACGACCGACCGGGCAGCGACTATCGAGAAGTTGCTCAGTTTGCCGATCCACCATTTTTTCGTCCTGTTGGGGATGACGAACTGGACGGATCGGATGACCGGCGAGATCGTCCAGCCAGTCACGAGCAGTCAGGTTCGTGAGTCCTACGAGCAAATCGTCGACTCCGAGTCACAGATCAGCGAGCGCGCGATGCGGGAGTGTCTCACCGACCTCGAAACGATGGGGCTCGTCGAAACCTGGATCGATTCTCGGGGGCGGGAAGGGCGGGTCAAGCAATGTGAGACGACGTTCGACCCCCAATGGGTGCAGGCGGCTCGGGACCAGTATCTCGAAGAAAAGCCCGGAATACAGCAACAATCGAAGTGAGAGTCTTCTCTATTGAGATCCGTTATCAGGCTCTTCAGCGATTTCGTATACTCCTCGGCCGATATTTTGGACAATCCCGTGTTCCCTCAAACGTTTCAGTCTGTTTTGAATGTATTGGCGAGAGTAACCTAATTCCTCCGCGAGATTAGCCGGAACATTTCTTCCTTCCTGGAGTGCGGATATGATCTCTTTGTCTGCATCGTTTAGATCGATATTTCCCATTACGAGATTGGTCGAATCCATCCCATTTGATTGTTATCCGATCCGGAGGCCCATATGTTTGCAATAGTAGTTTACTAACACAAACATTATGATGTAGGGGGTCCTCTGATATAATAGAAGCGCGGGATACGAATATCAGACGGTGCTGGTGGCACCGCCTGCGCTTCTCTGGAGACGAGAAGCAATGTCAACTACGACGCCTAAGCCTGAAAAAGATGTGGAGAATCGAGAGCATAGTGACTGCGACCACGACTGGTGCGACGGACCCGACAGCGATACGCTCCCGTGTTTCGACTGCTTCGATCCATCGCGCGAGTACGACCCGAGGGTCGATGGATGACCGACGAAGTGCTTCGAGATCGGGAGTGTCCCGGGAGCGAGTTGACGGAGACCTCATCTCGGGTCACTGTCGAACCAGCGCAGTTCCTGACTGGACTCACAGTCGGGTTGCCGACCACTCGCGTTGTCTGCGTCGGGTGTACTGCGCAGCTGGCAGAGGGGCGCGCTGTGACCGTCTATGGGTACCGTCGCGCCGAGAGTAGCCAGTGGAATCTTCGGCGATGCTACTGTACGGACTGTGCGCCGTCGGCGATCGGTGAACCGACGCTGGGCGTGACCGAACTGCTGGCGCAGGCGTGGCTCGGGACGGTGTCACAGCCCGAGACGCGGTCCCACCGACTCTGCCTGACCGCTGTCGAGATGGTCGACCATAGTCCACCACAGGAGGGAACGCGACCGTGACCGAGGATGACGAAGACTTGCGCGAGCGCGTGGCAACGCTAGAGGCGACCATTAGTGATCTGGAAGACCGCCTCGACCGCGCGACCAGCAGGGATATCCCGCTGATGAAGGGGACGCTTCGTGCGGTCGTCGGTGGTGAGATTGACGACATCGGGGAGTTACCCGATGCCGGGCGAGGCCTCAACGACCAGCTCGCGCGATATGACGAGCGACTCAGGGCCGTCGAACGGCGACTCGATGCCCTCGGTGACGTCGAAACCAGTGCGGATACGAAGACCGAGAAGATCGCTGCCGTGCTCTCCTTTGCACTGAACAAGCACAGTGGGCAAGCGAAAGTCGCGGTATCGCCCCAGGAGATCAAAGGCTGTACTGGGGTATCGCGACGCTACGCGTACGACCTGATCGAGACGATCGGTGACGAGGTCAAAGGGACGACAGTCCGAGAGGCCAGGGAAGTCAAGACGGGGAACGGAACTGAGCACAAGGGGAAGGCACTCCTAGTTGACTGTGAATCGGTACACGTTGATCGAGAGACTGTGAACGAGTTCACCACAGGAGGTGCGTCGAACGGTCGGTCGTGACGGTGCTACGCCACTCCAGCTGACGTGGAAGTGGCCGTGGCGACAATTGTTTCCGGGAGGAGCAGTCTCGAATGAACGGTCGAATACTTGTCGGTGAGCTCTGATCTCGCTCTGTCTCGCGTTAGAGGCGAGCTAGTCAGAGTGGTCAAACGGCGTTTGCAATGTGGTGAACGAGTTCACAATAGAATCTCATCGAGACTGCTAGCATCGCGGCCGCGAACCAGTATTACTTAATCGTCCGGTGAGTTCGGTAGGTGACACGGGAAATGACGACCGAGGGTTCCGGGCGGGTGTTATTCGTCTCTCCAGGTCCGAGCATCGCGGACCCCGAAAGCGGCGAGGGAGCGCGATTGCACAATCTTTCGCGACACCTCGCCGAGGAGTGGGATGTGTACACGCTCGTTCCAGAGGCAGTCGCTGACGAGACGCCGTCGTGGGTGCGCAGACAGTACACCTACAGCCAGTGGTCGATGCCCTTCCTGACCGACCTGAACCCCTCGTTTCTACGCAGCGTTCGCCACGCGATCTCCGACGCGTCGATCGACGTCGTCCACGTCTCCACGGGCGTGTGTGCGTCGCGGTTGGTCGCGGTGGTTGGTGGCGACGTGGCGGTTGTCTACGCTGCCCAGAATGTCGAGGCCGACCACGCCCAGGATTTCGTCGACCCGGACCTCCCGGCGTACAAGCGCCTGTTCGGGCCACGACTGATCCCGCTAATCGAACGTGCAAGCGTGGGGTGTGCGGCTGGTATCACGACCGTCAGTGAGAAAGACCGCGGGCGGTTCGTCGAACGGTACGGCGTGGATCCCGGCCGGATTCGAGCGGTGCCGACCGGGACCGAATCGATCGATAGTGATTCGCTCGAGGACCCGACTGTGGTTCGGGATCGGTACGGACTGGGCGACGGCCCGGTCGCAGTGTTCCACGGGTACTACGAGCATCCGCCGAACCGCGAGGCTGCCGAATTGATCGACGAGCGGATCGCGCCAGCGCTCAGGGAGCGCGGAGTGGACGTCGAGTTTCTACTCGTGGGGAAGGGAGCCCCGGATGTGTCCTCGCCGAACGTTCACGCCGTGGGTTTCGTCGACGACCTGTACTCGGTACTCGGGGCGGCCGATCTGGCGGTCGTGCCGATTCTGCACGGCGGCGGGACGAAGACGAAGGTGTACGACTACGTGAGTCTCGGGTTGCCGATCGTCGCGACCAAGAAAGGCCTGGAGGGAATCGATCTGGAAGACGGACGCCACGCGCTCGTGACGGCGGGCGTGGACGAGGCGTTCGTCGAGGCGGTCGAGGAGGTCGTGGTCGACGAAGACCTGTCGAGCGAACTCACGGAGAACTTGCGTCGACTCGCCGAGGAGTGGAGCTGGGACCGGTCGGCGGACCGACTCGAAGCGTTCTACCGGGAGCTGTCGCCTTCCTGATTCGGAGGAGACTGTTCGACGACAGACTCGTAGACTGCTTCGGTTTCGGCTGCGACTGTGTCCCAGGTTCGGAATTCGGCAAGCGTCCTGGCCTTTTCGCCCATCTCGGTAGCGAGCGTCGGAGACTCAGATAACCGATCGATGGCGTCGGCAACGTTCTCCGGGTGGCGTTCGACAACGAACCCTTCTTCACCGTCGGTGACCATATCCGGAAATCCACCGACTGCGGTGCCGACAACCGGTGTTCCGCTTGCCATCGCTTCGAGGAACGTGAGACCGAACCCCTCGTACCGCGAGAGGAACAGGAACGCGTCGCTGCTGGCGTACAGCGATGGGAGTTCTGCGTCGGGAACGAATCCGAGAAACTTCGTCTGGTCGGTGATACCGAGGTCGGCAGCGAGCGATTCGAGACGGTCGCGGTGAGTTCCGTCGCCAGCGACCAGCAGTTCGACGTCGGTTCGTTCCAGCGCGGCGAGTGCCCTGAGCGCGAGGTCGACGTGCTTGCGGGAGACGAGTCGACCGACGTGCAGGAGCGTGAGTTTCTCGGGGTCAGGTGCGTCGTGAGTGGGCTGGTCAGGGTGAAACTGTTCGATGTTCACGCCGTGAGGAATGTGAACGATGTCATCTGCAGAGACCGGATACCATTTGGCGAGTTCACGCGCCGACTCCCTGCTGATCGCGATGGTTCGACTCGCGCGGGGGGCAGTCGCCATGTCCATCAGATAGTTCGTCGGGTGGAAGAAGAGCTTCTTCAGGTAGTCGGTCGGGACTTCGAGTTTGTGTGACCGGACCTCGCCGAGCGAGGTACCGTGGCTGGTGACGACCAGCGGCGTTGACGGCGGGAAGAGACTGAGAGCGATGGGAGAAGCGGGCATCAACGTCCCGTGGATCACGTCGTACTCGTCGAAGTCGATGGTCTGCCGGGCGAGGATACTGAAATAGAGCGTCTCGAACGTGACGAGCGGACGGTTCCGTTCAGCGACAAACGTGACCGAGAGACGGTCATGCTGGGGGATATCGGAAAGAGTACTAGTGTCACCCAGCGCGCATATGTCCACGTCGTGTCCGCGTTTCGCGAGAGCGAGAGAGAGCGCGTGCGCATACCGTTCCGATCCCCCACCACTGGGGCTGAACTGTTTCGAGGCGAGGCAGACGCGCATTCAATGAAGTGAACAAGCAGTAGAGCCAATAAAAGCGATTACATCTCGTGACTGGACGGTATAGCGTGACAGGTCCAATTCGCACTGTCGCCGGATCGTGAAAAACAACCCATATATAGCCTCGGAGACCCGCTAAAACCATGCCAGACGACGGCCCGAACGTCGTTCTCTTCACCGTCGACTGCTTTCGCTACGACAGATGTGGATTCACCGGTCACCACCGCAACACTACGCCGTTTCTCGATGAACTGGCGAGCGAATCAATCGTCTTCGACGAAGCCTACGCGAGCGGGCCGGACACGTCGGAATCGTTCCCTGGGATTCTGGCTGGGCGACTCTCGAGAGACTGTGCGTACGTGGAGTCACCAACTCGCAAAGCGCTTCCATCAGATGCGGAAACAGTAGCGTCACACTTCCGCGACTACGGATACAAGACGCTCGCGGTCATCAGCAACCCGCAGTTGACCCACCGGCGAAACTTCGACCGGGGATTCGAACACTTCGAGAACCTCCGGGTACCCGAAGAGGAGGAAGCATCGGAGGAGGCGATCAGCGAGCGTGACGCGGATAATCCGCTCTTGCGCCGACTCTCCGTCGGCCAGCGACTGTACGACTTCCGCCGGCGGATGAAAAAGCATGAGTCGCTGCCGTTCTACTACAGAGCGCCCGTCATCGCGCTGCGCGAATACCAGTACCGGACGGACTGGCCGACGATATCTGGTGACCGAGTCCTGGACCGAGTCGAGAAGGCGCTGGAAGGCGTCTCGTCGCGGTTCTTCCTGTGGGTACATCTGATGGATTTGCATGGGCCGTTGCATCCAGATACCGTCCGGGAGGGTGGACTCTGTACGGCTAATCCCCGCACGCAGTTCAGCTGGGACGCCGACCGGATGGCCGACATCGAGGAACCGCGGTGTGAATTGCGCTACGATAGCGCGGTCCGGTACGTCGATTCGCAGATTGAGCGGTTCGTGAGTTACCTGCGGTCGACCGGCCGCTGGGACGATACTGCGCTGGTCGTAACCGGCGACCATGGCGAAGCGCTTTACGACCGCGGCGGTTACGGCCATCCCCATCACTACCTATACGATGACCTGTTGCACGTGCCACTGATGGTTCGGGACCCGGACCAAGAGCGTGAACAGTACCGTACTGAGCGGTCGTTTTCGCTCGTGTGGATGCATCAGTTGCTTTCGGAACTCGCCAGAATCCCAGACGCGCCGGTTCCGGAATCAGACGATTCAAGACCTTTCGAACGGCCTGAGACCACAACTTTACTCGCGGATTCGATCGGCCCAAACGGTCACACCGTCGCTGTCCGGAAAGACGGTCTGAAAACGATTGTGCACTCCGAGCCCGACATGGAGGATAACAAGGTCGAATCCTATAGAGTGTCTATCGACCGTGGAGAAAGGCGAAATATTTCTTCGACTATTCCGGACAGTAGTCACAAGAAACGTACGGAAGAGATTATAGTGCGTCCAAATAAACTTCACGAATTAGGCACTGAAATGGCTGAAGACGTCGAAGATAGACTGAAAGAACTCGGATACATGAGTTGATTCCATTTCATCACAGCTTTGAAAGTAGTCTGGTAATACTCCGCTTGAGATATTGGGCAGGCCGAAGAGTGTACCGTCCACCGGAAACAACCATCAAATACAGGTAGAATTCCCACTGGAACGGATTGTGGTTGATCGCTTTCAATAGATTCCGTCTTGCTTCATCATAGCGCCCGTTCATCATTGCGCTATACCCAACACCCCACCGAACCCATGCGTAGAAGTTAGAGAGAGCATCGATTTCTTCAGCCACATCTCTGTGCTTCTCCAAAAGTCGTTCTGCCGATATAACCAGTTTATCGTGATCGCCGCTCAACTGGTGACGCTCGGAATTGTATTGTACTACGAGATGATCGCGAACAACGCCGAACTTGTGCTCTTGTGCAACCCTAAGCACAAAATCCCAATCATTCCATCGGAGAAACTCCGGATCAAAGCCACCAACACGAATAGCAACCTCTCGATCGACAAGAATCGTCGAAGTCGTCCCTGTGATATTTCCTTCCAATAGATCTTGGATGACTTTACCTTCGGCATCTTTCTTATTAATTGCTCGAGTATCTCCCTCAGGCCCAGTCCTCCGAACCCAACAGTATACCAATGATACGTCGTTTGCCTTTGCAACAGTTAATTGCCGTTCCAATTTCTCCGGCTTCCAAGCATCATCGTCATCTAAAAATGCCACATAGTCGCCCTCCGACAACTCAAGACCCTTGTTTCTAGCTTCACATACCCCTCGATTCGTCACTTGGCGGTAAAACACTACCCGGTGAAATCTATCATCAAGATTCGGAAATGCTCTATAGACCTCGTCCTCAGCGTTTGAATTCGGAGAAGCATCATCGACAACAATCAGTTCAATATTCTTGTATGTTTGGTTGGTCACACTATCAACAGCGCGACGCAACAAATCTGGTCTGTCGTAGGTCGGTATAACCACACTAACCAAGGTTGATCCCATTGATGAGTTAGTGAATTATCTCCGCACTCTTATCTTCGGTGATCACACGCATAATTTCGTTTCTATTCTGAAGCGCTAGACTGATATGGAAACGATGAGTTAGTACGTGAATGAAAGCAGGCACGGATGATTGTTTACAAAATATTAAAAGTCATCCAATTAATGCAGAACACTCACCAATCAGTGGGTACTTCAGCCCGAAGCTGCAGATTATAAAGTGAACTTGACCGTGTACTCACGATGAATATTGTGTATATTGTCCAACGTTGGCCATCAGTTTCGGAATCATTCATTCTTAATGAGATAGTTGAGCTGGATTCTCGGGGGCACAACGTTGCGGTATTTGCCTTTCGAAAGGAGTCTGTAGAGACGAAGCACAGGGAAATTCAAGAATTAGATATTCCGATCGGATACGCGAGTACTGCAAGACCGACAGCGACAGAAATCACAACTGCACTCCCCGAACTGCTATCTGCTGCAGGAACAGAAGCACGAAATTTTTACCGCGCACCAACTTTCGCTCTTGCGGGGTTGCGATGGGGTCATGATTGCCGGGAGTTTATTGAAGCGCTCCCTTGGCTTCCAGATGTCTTGCACTGCCATTTCGTAGAGGGGGTAATGATCGGTGCCCAATATGCTGCTGCCCGATTGGACCTACCCTGTACTGTAACCGCTCACGCGTACGATATTTTTTCACCACCAAACGAATTCGTTCGTGATAGACTACTGGAACGGTTTAATGCAATAATTACCGTCAGCCAGTACCACCAAGAATGGATACAGGAGAAAATAAATCCCAATACTCCGATTTACGTGATCGGAGCAAATATCGACACCGACAAGTTTAGTCCGCAGGGTGAGTGTGAGGGTCCGTCGACATTGTTAACCGTAGGCCGTCTTGTTGAAAAAAAAGGTCATGATATTGCTCTCAAGTCTGTACAATCTCTGATAGAAAATGGATACGACATTGAATACAGGATAGTTGGAGACGGTGAATTACGTGATGAAATTGAGTCGTTAGTAGAAAAGCTGGGGATTACGGACCAAGTAGTTTTCAAAGGAATCGTTTCGGACGGCCAGCTTTTGCAACAATACGACCACGCGGGGATTTTCCTCCAACCGAGTCGCGTTACGGAGAGCGGTAATCGAGACGGGATCCCGATTACAATAAAAGAGGCAATGGCAATGGAAACTGTACCAGTAACAACAGACATTGCGGGTATTAGTGAACTTGTAACAGATGGACAGTCGGGATTTGTCGTTCCTCCTGAAGATCCGGTGAGGATCACAGACAAGATTGAAAAACTCCTGAATGATAAAAAATTATGGATGCAAATGAAATCGAAAGCCCGGGCTCATGCTATCGAGAGAGCCAGCATTACGCATTCTTGTGATGAACTCGAATATGTATTTTCTTCTATTTGTTAGATGTAACTAAATATGGTATAGAATAACTTGCGACCTAAGATAAAAAGGAGAATTTATTTGTTACATCTCCCAACATTCTTTAAATGATGTTCATGCATAGCCGAGTGCTTCCAATTGCTGTTTAATTGAATCTGAGGTATCTGTATTATCTGAACGAATAGGTTTTCGTTCGATAGAGTTTTTCAGTGTATTAAGACGTTCCTGCGCCTCATCAGGTGACCAAGCACCTTGAACCTGTATATCATTGTCATGAGTTTCGAAGGCATATCCCTCAGAGGAAATAATCCCATCTAATGGAGTATCATACTTCTCATACAGCTGCCCGAGATCTCGGTCAGAAAATTTCTCACGGCGACGTTCTGATAATCCATGGTACTCAACAAGGCGCTCACCACCAAAATCTTCTTTTAATAATGATTTACCTTGAGAGACTGTGTCAACCCCAGTTAAATCGGAGATGGTTGCATGTACATCAAGAAGATTGACTGGTTTATCAATTATTTTGCTTTCGATATCCTCACCGGAGATATTGATCGGGACATGGGTTAGTTCTGGCCGTAATCCATAACTATGAGTCCATAAACCATCTTCACCGAGGTGTTCACCGTGGTCGGATAGCGTAATAACGTAATCAAACTCAGAAAGAAGTTTAGAATGAAGGTCCCGATAATTATCTGATAGATATTGGCCACAATCATCATATGTTTCCCGTATTTCCTCAGGAGACTCGACGGTGTTTATAAACGAGTCCTCAAGCTCAGGCATTATCTTGCGATCAACCGATCGGTAATTACTGGGGGGGTAATACGGTGCGTGCATATCCATAATATTTGCGAGTAGGAATTCCTTCGTCTCGAAATTTTGTTTGTTAATTCGATTACTGACAGCGGCGAGAGAAGATTTATATCCAAAAGCTAAGTGGTACCCCTCTTGTAAAGATCTAATTGTCTTATATCGTGGGAGGAAACAATAAACTGCAGCAAGGGCATATTTTGAGACACCACCGAGAGGGAGTTTATTGTTAATTTTCTGCCATTCTACCACTCCTTCAGGAGATGGATTGACTTTCCCGTAATTGGGTCCAAATCGCTCATCGAAACCTCTGTCCCATCCATCCCAAACAAATATTTGCAAGTTTGTTGATATTAGACGTGTGTTATACCCCTTCTTTTGTAATAACTCTGTAATAACCGGAGAATTACACGTGAGGGATCTGGATTTTACAGTAGTTCCAATCTCAGTTGGGTACCGTCCCGTTAGTAGTGACGCGTGAGCTGGTCCCGTCCAGTGTGAAGTCGACCAAGCGTTTGTAAATCGGAGACCATCAAGCCACTCAAAGTAGTTGGAAAATGTGTCATAACGAAGTGTGTCCAGTACAATAACGGCCACGCTCGTCATATATGATCACTCAGGCTATTCCGCCATAGTAATTACTGTTTCTGAAGCGATACACAAATATGTACCGAAGCACAACTCCGAGATCCCAAAACATGCATTTCCAAATCAGTAATATCAAAACGGCCCGACCTTATTTCAATCCATGAATATTTTGATCACTGACTACTATTGCGCATCAAATCGAGGAGACGCTGCAATATTAGAAGGAGCATATCAGTCTTTGAAAGAAGTTTATCCGGATTCAGACATCACCGTGATGACGGAAAATCCAAAGGCTGCTAAGTTTGTAAATGGGATTGATGCAGAGAAGCAGATCCTTGCTGGCTTTCAGTGGACTGTTTCAAAAAAGAATGCCGCTCGCACATATCTTTCGTTAACGAGTCAGCTATACACTCACGAAATTCCGATACCAGGATTCGAGTATATTAAAAAACAAGCTAATTTAGAACCGTATCTCAATGCGGACCTCGTTATTTCAACTGGTGGTCAATTTTTGACAGACATATATTTTCCAGAAAAAGTGGGCATTCTTTGGGAACACTTCTATCTCAGTCAGCTCGACACACCAGTAGTCATTTATGCGCAAACACTTGGCCCGTTTGAACGCTCTCCGTATCGTCAAATAACAAGAGCTGTTTTGAACGAGATTGATTTGATAATAACACGTGATGAAAAATCAAAACAGTTGGTTGAAGATATGGGTGTTTCTACCCCGATAAGGTTCACTGCCGATGCTGCCTTTTCAATGGAAGTAGGAGGAAACAAAGAAACTCTACTTGACTGTTTAAAATCAAACGATGCGCTACCGGAAGAACAGACAGTAAGTATATCGATCAGAGAGTGGAGCGGCAGTAATGAAAACATAGCAGTAGAGGACTATGCTCAGGATGTTGCGGATGTTGCAGATTGGCTAATTTTCGAACAGAATATGAACGTAGTGTTTGCATCTACTTGTACTAGTTTGGGTGGATATCACATAGACGATCGTCTGATGGCTGCAAAAGTTGTCGATATGATGGAACATGGTGAGAGTGATAACGTCCAAATTATTTCAGGAGAGTATACGCCACAACAACTGGTTGATATATATGATAAGATGGAATTACATATAGGGATGCGGATGCATTCCAACGTTTTAGCTATGTTGGCAGAGACTCCAGTTGTAGCGATTCAATACCAATTTAAAACGGAAGGTCTGATGAAGATGTTCGATCTCAAGGACTATATGATCGATATTACTGAAGTCACCAGTGATTCACTTAGGAATATTGTGGAAAAAGCCCTTAATCAGCGGATCATAATTGAAGATTCTATTAGTTCAGAATTGGAAACTGTTGAAGAGAGATCTCACCGATCAGCTCAACTGGTCAGACAACATATTGGTTAATAACGTATCTATTAACATCAATGAGATTAAGATCTAAACTACTGCAATCACTATACAAACGTCTAACCACCGGTGGTTCAACTGAAGAACAAGCTGTTAAAAGTGGCGTATGGGTGACTGGAATCAATATTGGAGATCGGGTCTTACAATTGATTAAAGTAGTGATACTTGCGCGTATTCTTTCTCCAGCAGCGTTCGGGTTGCTTGGGATAGCACTACTATCAGTCGCGGTTCTTAAACAATTTTCCGCGATTGGATTTGAACAAGCGTTGATTCAACACGAAGATGAAGATATTGATGACTATCTCAGCACAGCATGGATCGTTAAAATTTCTCGGGGAATTATAATTGCAACTATTTCCTTGCTTATAGCGCCAATGATTTCTTCATTTTTTAATGAACCTCAGGCGGCATCCTTAATTCAAGTCTTAGGGTTCACTCCTTTAATATTAGGAGTTCAAAACCCCGCTGTCGTATATTTTGAAAAGAACCTCAATTTTCATAAAGAATTCGTATATCAGGTTGGTGCTCGTTTTGTCGATCTGGTAGTAGCACTCATTATAGCTCTCATGTACCGTAGTGTCTGGGCGTTAGTAGCAGGAATTATCGGAATGAATCTATTGAAGCTTATTCTTTCCTACATAATACACGACTTTCGCCCAAGTGTTGGATTTAATATCGATTACTTTAAAGAAATGTTTTCATTTGGGAAATGGATGTTTATTTCCTCAATTTTAATATTTTTATATGGGCAAGGTGATGATGCATTTGTCGGTTGGTTCTTTACTGCAACCTCACTAGGATTATACCAAGTATCATATAGGTTTTCCAACGCACCCGCAACAGAAGTAACCCATATAATTTCCCGCGTTACATTCCCTGCATTCTCAAAAGTACAAAATGACGTTGGACGGCTCCGAAATGGTTACTTTCGATCTATCCAATTTTCCACCATTATTGCTTTCCCTATGGCCGCTGGGATCGCAGCAGTGGCACCCCAGTTTGTTCCTTCGGTTCTTGGAGACCAGTGGGGTACAATGATCCCACTAATGCAAGTTTTAGCACTTTGGGGAGGGTTGCGTGCTTTCGGTGCAAACGGCGGTTCAGTCTTCAAGGCAGTTGGACGGCCAGATATTGGAGTCAAGATCCAAGCACTAAAAGTCATTATCATTGCAGTATTAATCTACCCTGCAGCAGATCTCCTTGGAGTAGTAGGGGTCGCTTGGGTGATTATTGGAAGCACCTTTATTACGCTACCATTACATCTATATTTTGTATTAACAATAATACAAGGAACAGCCACAAAACTACTTAATCTCACTTTCTACCCCTTAGTCGGGAGCGGTATAATGTTCGCTGTCGTCAGAATTTTTGATGCTTACATGCTCGATGATATTGGAGTTATTGAACTAGGTGCTTTGATTGTGATTGGAATGATTATCTACCTATCAATCATGATAGGGTTCGAAAAACAAACGAAATATGAATTCAGATCGCTTGTTGATGTATTCCGTCAATCATTGTGAGCGAGCATCTTATAATACAGTAGTAGCTGCCTCCACTGCTCAATTCTGGATCTCCTCAGCTGGCATTCTTCCATCAGACACTTGATTCGATCGTTCGTTGTTGTAGAGACACCTAAAACGCTGTAGCCCCTATTTTGCGCTTCGCTGATTGCCCCGCCAAAACAAGTGAAAGTGTTTGATTCACATGGTGACGGCCTGGGACCATTGTTTGATGTGGTTCCGGATCTGGTAGTCGAACCGACCGGTCAATTCCTGGCGCATAAGGGAAGTCAAGTAGCCACCAGCAACAACTCCGCCGTCGGCGGGTCGCTTTGTGTCTCGGCTAATTTCTCCTTCCAGTTCCAGACCGCCTGAAAGCAGCGATCGACACCCAACCAAGCTAAGACACCCTCGACTTCACGGAGTGACAGCCCCATCGAGTGAAGTCGAACCGCGAAACAGCGCACGGGTGTCGGCATACGCTCGTTCTCCCAAACGTCTTCATTGTCCACCTCTAAATTCTCTCTGAGCAGGTCTCTGAGTGTCATGGACACCACTCACTACGACCTGCTCACTTCTCAAACTCCCTCAACTAGACAGTGCCCATGAAGCACACACATCAAAATAATTATTTGTATACAAACATATTTTCAAGAACAAGCACGTCCAACCCCATCCCGAAGAAGTCCTTGATAGCTTCACTGGGTTTCGTCACGATCGGTTCTCCGTGGTCGTTAAACGACGTGTTCAATACGACCGGTACGCCAGTAATATCCTCAAACTCGCTAATCAACCGATAATACCGCGGATTCTGGTCTGCTCGAACAGTCTGTGGTCGTGTCGTCGCGTCTGAGGGGTGCAACACAGCTGTGATATCGTCTCGGTTCTCGGGTTTCGTCGAGAACGTCTTGATCATGTACGACGACGATTCGGCATTTTCGAGATAGTCATCTGCCGCCTCCTCCAGCATCGACGGTGCGAACGGTCGCCACTCTTCACGGTGTTTCACGTACTTGTTCACGCGGTCGCGTGACGCCTCGGTCCGTGGATCCGCGAGGATACTCCGATTCCCGAGCGCTCGTGGTCCCATCTCAAGTCGCCCCTGAAACCAGCCGACGAGGTCGCCATCAGCCAATCGCTCTGCAACGGTACGTTCGAGGTTGTCGGGACGTTCGAAATCCAGTTTGTTCTTCTCCAGTGTCTCGACGATGGACTCAGTCGGAAACTCCGGCCCCCAGTACACGTTGGTCATCTCCGAAACACGATTGGGGCCACACTCCAGCATCCCGGCGCCGAGAGCGGTCCCTGCGTCATTAGCGACCGGCTGAATGAATATCTCGTCCACTGCGTCCAGTTCCATCACCCGACGGTTCATTTTACAGTTGAGCGCAACCCCGCCCGCGAGCGCGACGTTGCTCGCGGAAAACTCGTCAAGAAACTGCTCGGCGATGTCCGTGACGGTCTCCTCCAGAAGATACTGTGCAGTGAACGCCAGGTCCTTCTCCCACTGGTCGAACTGTCCGCGAGTCTTGTTCCGCGACCGACCGAACAACTCTTCGAGTCGGTCGACACCCGCTTCGAACCCGCCCACCGTGAGTTCAGTGACGTCGTAATCAACGCCGATGTCGATGACGTCGAGGAGTTTCGACTCGATCGGCTCGTTT
>Ga0207770_100209_pt1 | contig 41146 bp, 45 predicted proteins | sample A23E2SouthBayCA_FD_187729 | JGI IMG/M metagenome (GOLD analysis project Ga0207770, IMG submission 187729) | Aerobic enrichment media microbial communities from Eden Landing Ponds, California, USA - A23 E2 (SPAdes) | ecosystem: Environmental > Aquatic > Marine > Unclassified | place: Emeryville... | reverse complement strand
GGCTGACACGGCGACTGCCCGGGAGCGACTCGCCGGGACCGAGTCGGCCGTCACTGCCGCCCGCGAGCGCGTCGCCGAACTTCGCGGGCGGGTCGAGACAGCCCGCGAGGCCGGCCGGGACACGGCGGCGCTACGCGACGAACTGGCGGCCGCCGCCCGCGAGCTCTCGGAACGCGAAACCGAACGGGCTGCGGCCCGCGAGGCGCTCGACCGGGCCGAACGGCGGGCACGAGAGGCACGCGACGCCCGGGAGCGCCGCCGAAGACTCGGAGACCGCGCGGCGAACCTCGAACGCGACGCCCGCGCTCACCTCGTCGACGCCTGCCGCGAGGAGTACGCGGCGGCAGTCGCGGCAGTGCCCGGCAGCGACTGGTCCGGTGACGGCGACCCCTTCGAGGCCGACCCGGTGTCGGCCGCACTGGCTATCGCCCGGGTGGCGACGTTGCGTGCGCCCGCGGTGCTGGCCGTCGACCGGTTCGAGGGGCCGCGAGCGGCCGCCGACTGGCTCGACGCACCCGTTGTCCGGGCCTGACCGTCCAGATATTTAAGTCCGGGAACGCGGCCAGCACCGCCATGGTCACGCTCGACTGGGAGACCGAACGGACCGACGGCGTGACGCTCGTCCGGCTGTACGTCACGAGCGAGTACCGCCGGCACGTCCGCGTGGAGAACCGCCTCGACGGGCCGGTCTGGCCGCCCCGTCGCGAGGGGCAACCGGCGGCGGGCTGGGACGGCGACACCTACGAGGGCGTCGTCACGCCCGACGACCGACTCGTCGCCGGCTACGCGACCCCCGCACCGCCCGCGGACCCGCCCGCAGCAGTCGTCGGCGAGGAGCCCGCCGACCCCGATACCCCGTCGGGTCCCGCCGGCGCCGACGACTTCGATCCGGTGGGGGCAGAGGGTCGACTCGCGGCGACCGACGGCGGGGGCGGTGCGAGCACAGCGGACGCGACGAGTGGCCCGAACCCGACGAGCAACGGGACCGGCGGCCAGTTCCGGACTGGGGGCGACGGGGACGACCCGGAAACACCAGATGACGACCCGACACCCGGGGCAGTCGTCCGGTCGCTCGGTGACCCGGTCGTCCCGCGCGAGGCCGTGCCGGTTCCCGACACTGACGACGCCGGGGCAGACGATATCGGTACCGACGAGAACGGTACAGACGATACCAGTGCGGACGAGAACGGGGCAGACGATACCGGTGTCGACGACACTGACGCGACCGAGACCGACGCGACCGACGCCAGCACGCGAGAGACGACAGCACAGCCCGACACGGCGGAGTCCGACATGTCGCAAGCGGCGGAACAGTCCGATGACGGAGACGCGGAGAGTGCGGCGCGGTCGACCCCGGGAGGGGGTCCCGACGGTGTGGCGCCGCCCGGAACCGACGCGGAACTGGTCGTGCCCGGGGCCGTGCGGGCGTGGCTGTGCGACGTCGACCGGCGGCTGCGTGCCGTCGAGCGACGGAGAGAGACCGAGCCCGCCGACCCGGACCCGACACTGCAGGTGGCGGTGGCCGGGGACCGCCGGGCGCTCGAACTGGTCGCCGACCGGGTGGAGACGCTCGCCGGTCGCGCGGCGGCGGTCGAGCGACGGGCGGGGAGCGACGGCCGTCGATGATACTCGCCGTCGTCGGCGGGAAAGGCGGCGTCGGCAAGTCGACGGTCGCGTACAACCTCGCCGCGGAACTCGACGGCGTGGTGGTCGACGCGGACCTGGCGATGGCCGACCTGCCGACCGGACGCGGGCCCGACCTGCACGACGTCCTCGCGGGGCGCGCCGCGCCGGTCGAAGCAGTCCGGGAGGACGGCCCGGTGACGGTCCTCCCCTGTGGACGGTCGCTGGCCGGCGCGCGGGCCTGTGACCCGACGGCGCTCGTCGACGCTGTCGAGGGGGTCGCCGGCGCGTACGGGAGCGTCGTCGTCGACTGTCCCGCGGGGATGTGCGGCGACGTCGGCCTCGGCCTGCTCGTGGCCGACGCCTGTCTCCTCGTGACCGAACCGACGCCGGCGGCACTGGGCGACGCCGTGCGAGCGCGGGCGCTGGCGCGCGAACTCGACGCGGGGCTCGTGGCGGTCGCGCTCAACCGCGGGACCGACGACGCGCCGACCGGAACCATCGCCGACAGACTGGGTGCGCCGGTCACCGTCGTCCCCGAGGACCCCGACGTCGCGCGGGCACAGGCCGCCGGCCAACCGGTCGCCGCGGCGGCCCCCGACTCACGAGCGGCCACGGCCCTCGCCGCCCTGGCCGAGACGGTCGAGCGGACGACGACACCGGCCGCTCGTCGCTTCTCTTCCTGAAAAATTCGTGGTCTTCGTTCAGTTCTCGAGGTCCTGATACGTCCCCCGGAGCGTGACGGGGGTCACGTCGGCGACGTCGGCCGCCCGCTGCTGGGTGAGCGTGTAGTCACGGTCCCGGGCGGCGGTGTAGAGACAGGCCGCGGCGACGCCGGCGGGGTTGCGTCCCGCGACCAGCCCCTCCTCGTGGGCGCGCTCGACGAGTTCACGGGCGCGCCGTTCGACCGCGTCCGGCACGTCGAGGTCGCTCGCGAAGCGCGGGACGTACTCGCGGGGGTCGATCGGTCCCGTCGGCAGGCCGAGTTCGCGGTTCAGCGCGTCGTAGGCGGCCCGCAACTCCGCACGAGTGGCCTTCGCGTCGGCGGTGACCTCCTCCACGGTCCGGGAGACGTCGCTCGTCCGGCAGGTGGCGTAGACCGCGGCGGCGGCGAAGCCCTCCAGCGAGCGCCCGCGCAGCAGGTCTTCCTCCTGTGCGGACTCGAAGAGGACACAGGCCCGGTCGCGGACGTGGTCCGAGAGACCGAGCGCACCGACGAGCCGGCGTACCTCGGTGAAGCCGTACACCTGGTTGCGTTCGGCCTTCGAGCCGATCTTGGTGCGGTTGTGCTGGCGGCGCATCCGCGCGACGCGACGACGCTTGCGCCCTTTCAGACGGGTCGAGCGACCGATCTCCGTCGAGAGGCCGCGGTCGTGGCGCGACCTGGTGAGCGGCGCCCCCGTCCGCTCGCGGTTGATTTCGTCGTCGGCGAACGACCGCCACTCGGGCCCTCTGTCGATGGTGTCCTCGGCGACCACGAGCCCGCACTGCGTGCAGACGGTCTCGGTGTCGTCGCTTGCCAGACTCCCCTCACACTCCGGGCACACTGTGACTGCAGTGCTCATACGCGATGCTTCGCCCGGAACGGGGTTAATAAACGGTGCGGTCACCCCCCGATCCCGGCGCGAGCGTCCCGCTCTGACGTACCGGTAACCGGTACGTGCGTGGAGTGGTCGGAACGGGGCGGGTGGGGCAGCGGAACCACCAAGCAATCAAGAGCGTCGCCACCCATAGAGCGGTCGTGCTCCACGACGCGCCACTGGCCGAGGTGGTCGACGACCTGCGACGCGGTCGGGTCGACCCCGTCGAGTACGTCGAGACACTCGAGAACAGGGCGGCGACGGTCGAGGCCGATATCGAGGCGTTCGTCTCCGAAACTCTCGACTGGGACCGTGCCCGGGCGGCGGCGAGTGATGGCGTCGATTCCGACGATACGACGTGCCCTCCGCTGTCGGGTGTGCCCGTGGGCGTGAAAGACGTCTTCCACGTCGAGGGACTGGCGACCCGAGCGGGGTCGAAGCTCCCCCCGGAGGCGCTCGCCGGGCCGGAAGCCGCGGCGGTCACCCGATTGCGAGACGCCGGAGCGGTCGTCCTCGGCAAGACAGTCACCGCCGAGTTCGCGTACTTCGAACCGGGGCCGACGCGCAATCCCCACGACACCGGCCACACGCCGGGGGGTTCCTCCAGCGGGTCGGCGGCCGCCGTCGCCGCCGGACTCTGCCCGCTCGCGCTCGGTACCCAGACCATCGGATCGGTGGCCCGGCCGGCCGCGTTCTGCGGAGTCGTCGGCTTCAAACCCACCTACGGACGCGTCCCGACGGACGGAGTGATCCCCGTCTCCCCCGCCGTAGACACCGTCGGCTGGTTCACCCAGGACGTCGCGGGGGCGCGCCTCGCCACCGCTGTGCTGTGTGACGACTGGCGGACGCTCCCCGAACCCCGGGACCGCCCGACGCTGGGCGTCCCCGAGGGCGCCTACCTCGACCAGGCCGACGCGGTGGGGCGCGGGGCCTTCGAGGCGGGAGTCGAGACGCTCGCCGCCGCCGGCTACGACGTCGAACGCGTCGACGTCCTGGCGAACGTCGCCGAGGTCAACGGGCGCCACGAGCAGCTGATGGCCGCCGAGATGGCGAGCAGTCACGAGGTGTGGTACCGCGAGGACGCCGACCGGTACGCCGACGCGACGCGCGAGTTGATAGAGCGGGGACGTGAGGTCGCGGGCGGAGAGATCGCCCGCGGGCGACAGGGTCGTCACGACCTCCGCGAGACGCTCGAAGCGAGGATGGCCGAGGCGGGGATCGACCTGTGGGTGTCGCCCGCGGCACCCGGACCGGCGCCGGAGGGGATCGACGACACCGGCGACCCGGTGATGAACCTGCCCTGGACGCACGCGGGCCTGCCGGTCGTCTCGGTACCCGCCGGGACGGCCGGCGGCGGAAACGGGCTGGAGGAGGGACTCCCGGTCGGCCTGCAGTGTGTCGCGCGGGCGGGTGCCGACGAGGACCTGCTGGCGTGGGTCGCGGGAATCGCCGACGCGCTGTAGCGCCCGACTCGGCGACTCCCCGTCGGTTCCGGACGTCCGGTTTCGGTCGGTTCAGCGCCGGCAGCCGGTTCAGCGCCGGCAGTCGTTCAGTGCCCGTTCTCGAGGAACCCGGCGACGTCTGCGGGCGTGCCGGTGGTGGCCGTCGCCACGTAGTAGGACGCACAGGCGTTGCCACAGGCGAGCGCGAGCGGCCAGTCCCAGCCACGGGCCAGTCCGTAGGCGAGACCGCCGGTGAAGCGGTCACCACCGCCGGTGTGGCGGACCGGGCTGTCGACCCGGAGGTTCTCGACGGTCTCCCGGCCCGTACTCGACGCGACGACGGCGACGTCGGCGGCGTGCAACACGGTGGCGTCGATCCCGGTCGCCTCGCGGATCGCCGCCAGGCGGTCGGCGTCGGTCGGGGACGTCGACGGGTCGAACTCGGGGAGGACGGCCGCGGTCTCGCGGACCTCCGCCCGGTTGGCGTTGTAGACGACGTCGAACGTCTCCCGGAGCGCGCCCACCGCGTCCAGCAGGGCCTCGATCTCGTCGGGTTCGCCGACGACGTCCCCGGGGTCGAGGACAAACGGGACCCGGGGGAGGTCGCGCTCGGCGAGATGGTGAAAGACCGTCTCCAGGCCGGCGAAAGAGTCCCAGTTGCTACAGCAGACGGCGTCGACCCCGAACACCTCGCCGAGGTCGGCGACTCCTTCGAGGTCGGCGAGCGTCCACTCCCCCGGGGTGCGCTGGACGAACATGACGTCGCCGTCCGCGAAGTCGACCGCGTGGACGGTGGCGGGGTCGCCCATCGACACCGTCCGGAAGGGGAGGTCGGCGAAAACCGGGTCGTCGAGGTGTCCGTAACAGGTCACGTCGCCGCCCAGCGCGTGGAGTTGCTGGGCGACGTTGACGGCCTGTCCGCCCGGTTCGGTCGAGTCGGTCCGCAGGTGAAACGCCGACCGCTCCCCGTGGAGAACCTCGCGGCCGAACGCCTCTCGCGTCCGGAGGCGCTCCGCGTCGGTCGACAGCGTACAGTGGTGGTCGACGCTCCCGTCCGGGAGCGTCGCGAACGTCGGCGACTCCCCCTCGCGGAGTCGCTCGCCCAGGCGGTCGTACGGCACGACACCCGATTGGTGGTTCGTGCCCAAAGTCGTTCGGCCGGCGGACGGGACCACTGCGCCGGTCGCGGCTCAGGCCCGGTCGAGGTACGCCATCGCTTCCTCGTCGGAGACCTGGTCGAACCGTTCGTAGAACTGCCCGACGCCGCTGAAGTGGGGCGGGGTCACGAGACAGACCACCTCGTCGGCCAGTGCCTGCAACGCGGCGACCGTCTCGGGCGGTCCGACGGGAACTGCCAACACGACGCAGTCGGCCCCGGCCGCCCGGACCTGTTCGAGACACGCCCTGATGGTCGACCCAGTCGCCACGCCGTCGTCGACGACGACAACCGTCTCGCCGGCGAGGTCGGGCTCCGGTCGGTCGCCGCGGTAGCGATCGGCCTTCTGTCGGGCGTTCTCGGCCTCTCGGTCGCGCTCGCGCTCGAAGTACGCCTCGTCGACCGGCGGGGCGTCCTCGTTGCGCCAGACGGTGCCGTCGCTCGCGACCGCACCGAGCGCGAACTCCGGGTTGCCCGGCGCGCCGATCTTCCGTGCGACGACGATATCCAGCGGCGCGTCGAGCGCGTCGGCGACCGCGCGGCCGAGCGGGAGGCCGCCCCGCGGGACCGCGAGCACGACGTCCGCTTCGATACCCCGCTCCGCGAGCGCAGCGGCGAGTCGCTCGCCCGCGTCCCGGCGGTCGGTGAACGGAACTGTCGCCATGGCTTCGCCGGAGATGCGGCGTCCCTCGCGCAAGTACTCCGCGGTGATTCCCACGAGACGGGACACGTCGCCGCCGGGTTCGGCGCGGAGCGTCACCGGGCGGATTCTCCGTCATCGAGAATCGTCCCACGTGATATGGGGGTCCAGTGTGTCTCTCCGGATGGACACACATGTTCGAAACACACCGACTGGCCGTGGTGGGTTTCGTCGTCGTCGCGCTCGGCCTCGGCATCCCCGTGGCGTCGGGCGCCGAGGTGACGGCGGTGACAACCGACCCGGTCTCGACCGCCGGGCACGTCTGTGACCAGCTGGGCTGGCACAACGACTGGGGGACTCACCAGCACGGCGACCACTGGGCGGACCATCCCCACCACGGTGGGGCTGACCACGACGGGGCCTACGGACCGCACGGATCGCAGACCGGCCACCACGGACCGCACGGATCGCAGACCGCCCGTGGTCCCCGCCACGGGAACGGTGGGCACGCGCACGGGCACGGTCGGTAGATGGTCATCGTCCCTTTTCGACAGGGGTCCGACGTTCCCACGCGATGGGAAGCATCGACGCGATTGAGGCCGGGCGCCGCCAACAGTCGGGTATGAACTTCGACGAGTTCACCGGGACGGCCCAGCACAGGCTCGAGTTCTCGGACACCGGCGAGACGGTGCGAGCGATCCGCGCGACGCTGTCGACGCTTGGCCAGCGCCTCCCGGCGGGCAACGCTGCGGACCTGGCGGCGTCGCTCCCGATGGAGATCCAGTGGTACCTGACCGGCGCGGTCGACGAGCACGGCCAGCGGTTCGACTGGGCGGAGTTTCTCGCTCGCGTCAGCGAGATCGAAACGGCCGACCCGCAGGACGCGGCCTACCACGCACGAGTGATCGTCGACCTGGTCCGCGAGCAGGTGCCCGCCTCCGACTTCCGGCAACTGCGCGACGCGCTCCCCGAGGACGAGGACGACGAGAACTGGGGGCAGCTCTTCGAGGTGGTCGACAGCGGCGGTTGGGCCGAGACGCGGGAGGCCTGACTCGGCGGAGCCGGTGCAGACCGGTGCTCCGCCCCGGCGGGGAAGTCACTCCGCCGGGTTCGGTTCGCGGGCGTCGCTGAGTTCCCGGTCGGAGGTGGCGCGTACGAGGTCGTCGGCGTTGTAGACGACCGCGTCGCCGTTCTCGAGGGCGTGTACCGTCACCTCGGTGCCGTCGGCGGTCCACTCGGCGCGCAACCCGTCGCGTTCGACCGCGTCGAAGTCGGTCTCCGAGAGGTCGTGTGCGAGGCGGTCGAACGCGTCGTCACCCAGTGCCATTGTCGGGGTGAGACGCCCTCCGGAGTTAATACCCCGGGGTGACACAGAGCGTCTATGCTCGGGGGACAGGCACTCGCCGTGCTCGCCTCGCCGACGGTCGAGGAACTGGTCACGCGACTGGTCCAGGCCGGGCAGGCGATCGGACTGTTCGTCGGCATCCTGGTCGTGGTGTATCTCCCCGGGCGACTGCTCGCCGTCCCGGCGCTCCACCGGATCGAAGGGAGAGTGCCCGTCTCCGAGACGACGTGGTACCCGTTCGTCCGGGTCGTCAACGCCGCCTTCGCCGTGTTCGCGCTGTACTTCGCGATCCCGCTCTCCGGGCTGGCGACGACGCCCACCACCATCGCGGCGCTGTCGGCCGGCGCGACCATCGCCATCGGCTTCGCCGCACAGGACGTCCTCTCGAACCTCGTCAGCGGCGCGTTCATCGTCGCCGACCCGAAGTTCCACATCGGCGACTGGATCCGCTGGGGCGACCGCGAGGGCATCGTCGAGGACATCTCCTTTCGCGTGACACGCGTCCACACCTTCGACAACGAACTCATCACCGTCCCCAACTCCGAGCTCACGGCCAACACCGTCGTCAACCCCGGCGCGAAAGAGACCGTCCGTATCTCACAGGAGCTCGGCATCAGCTACGACGACAGCGTCGACCACGCCGAAGAGGTCGTCGTCGAAGTCGCCCACGGCATCGACGGCGTCCTGGACCGGCCGAGCGCAACCGTCCGCGTCGCCGAACTGGGCGAGTCCGCACTCGTCGTCACCGCCCGGTTCTGGGTCGCAGACCCCGCCCGGGCGGACGTTCTCCGGATCCGGTCGACCTTTATTCGCCGGATCATCGACCGCTTCAACGAGGCGGATATCGAGATGCCCTACCCGACCCGCGAACTCAGGGGGTCGATCGAGAGCCGGAGGCCGCCCGCAGAATGGCGCGACCGTGAGGAGTGACCAGGGCTCGAAATCGACCGTGTCCACATCGTGAAACGAGGCTGACAGAGAGACGAGCACCGCTACTCGCCAGCCACGTTCAGCGCGCTGTTGAGTTCGAAGAGTTCTTCGACGACGTCGCTCCTGGCGACCCGGTACCGCCGGGGTGACGTGTTCGGGACTTCCTCGACGACGTCAGTCTCCAGCAAGAGGTCGATATAGTTGCTCACCGTCTGGCGCGTGACTCCGGCATGATCGGCCAGTTCTGTCTTGTTGAACTCCCTGCCCGGAGGGAGAGTGAGGATGGCGTCGATGATGATCGGGACGCTCTCGTGACGAAAGAGATGAAGCACGCCGGTGGGGTTCTCCAGGCGCGCCTCCTTCGTCTCTTTCTCCTCCGCAGGGTGTGTTCGCGATGACTCGCTCATGTGGTCGGTATACCGAGTGATACATATAACTGTTTGCATGGGCGTAAACAGAGATTAACATGGTTTTATAATCGACGGGGTGAGACAGAGAATATGCGCAAGCCCTCTGTGAAATGTGCTCTCCTCGCGGCGATGGTGGCCGAGCACCGATGGGGCTCGCCGATCGTCGAGGAGAACCTGCTTTCCATCTCTGCTATCGAGACGGCCGACTACCCCACCGCAAGCGACGTCCTCGACGAGTTGCGCAGCGAGGACTACATCACGTCGAAGGGATCTCGAGGGATCGAACTGAACAACAGTCGGTTCGGCGCGCTCGCTGACGTGCTCTACCACGAGTGTGAGTGGGAGCCCTACGAGATCAGAAGTCGACTAAAGCACTACGAGGACTGGGAAGACCACGAATGGACGTAGTCTTCGCCAGCACAACTCGATGGATGTGCGGTTTCGCCCGCCAGTGAGGGAGAACACGCGCTGTCGAGTCGGATCGGACGAGGGCCGACAGTCGGTGAGACTGCGAGAGACGACGAGGAAGCGTCGAGGGACGCAGTCCTGAACGGGAACGCCCGGGGCCCGTCTCATAGTGCTTATTGTAGATTATTTCCGGATCGCGCCGACCCCGGGGTCGGCGCGGACCGGTAAATCGCTACAATAATCACTATCAGTCCTCGCCCGCCCGGACCGTCAGGACGGGCGCGTCGACGCTCCGGACGACGCGCTCCGTGAGGCTTCCGAGGAGGGTGTGTTCGAGGCCGGTCCGGCCGTGCGTGCCCATCACGACGAGGTCGATACCGTGGTCGGTGACGTACTCGCGGACGACCTCGTGGGGGACGCCCACCTCGATCGCCTCGACTGCCGGGACGCCGGCGCGCTCGGCCTGGGCCACGACGTCCCGGGCGGGGTCTTCGCTCGACGCCTCGAACAGCTCGCGGATCTCGTCGTGGTCCATCCCGCTGGTGACCGGACTCATCCGGACGTCGACGACGTAGAGCGCGTGGACCGTCGCGTCGTAGCGCGCTGCCAGGTCGACGGCGTGTTCGGCGGCCGCGACCGCGCAAGCGCTCCCGTCGGTCGGCACGAGGATCGTCTCGTACATCGACGGGTAGTTCACACCCCTCCGGCTTGAAAGGTCGGCGAGCACGGTCTGGCGTCCCGGCGGCGCGACGACCCCGACTCGCGTCACCCCATCACGTAGAGGTAGTTGTCGTAGACGTACCGTTTCCCCTGTTTGATACACGACCCGACGTAGACCGTGTCGTCACAGACGACGGGTTGCCCGTAGGCACCGCCGGCGCCGTCGACCGGGACCTCGGCGACCACCTCGCCGGCGTCGACGTTCACCACGAGGAACTGCACGCCGCCGACGTAGAGGTGATCGCCGGCGATCGTGAGGCCCGACCGGCGGATGTCCGCGACGTCCCGGGCCCAGCGAGCCTCGCCCGACGCCGTCTCGAGGCAGGCGAGCGTCCCGACGGAACTCGCACAGACCGCCTCGCGGTCGGGCGTGAGCGCGGGCGTTGCGTCGATCCCTTCCTCGCCGATCCGGGTCTCCCAGACGCGCTCGGCGGCCGTCGAGACCGCCGAGACCCGTCCGGTGGCGTCGCCGACGTAGAGTCGGTCGTCCGCGAGCACCGGGCCGTGTTTGATCCCGCCGGGCGTGGTGACTCGCCACTGCTCGGTGCCGGTCGCGGCGTCGAGCGCGAGGACCACGCCGCTGGCGTCGTCGTCCGCCCCGACCGTGCCGGTGACGTACAGCGTCCCGGTCTCTGGGTCGAGTGCGGGTGTCCCGAACGCGCCGGTCGGGGTGTCCGTCTCGCTCCCGGCGTCGCCGGCCGCGATACGGTGCTCCCAGTCGGTCTCGCCGGTGTCGGCGTCGAGCGCGCGGACGAGGCCGCGCTGTGGCGGGTTCGGCGTCGTCGAGAGGTAGACGTGCCCGTCGTGGACCGTCGTGGCCGACGTGAGGACGGCGTCGCGGTCCCACCTGACCTCGCCGGTCTCGCGGTCGAGCGCGAAGAGAGTGCCCGGCGTGTCCCGGACGAGTTTCGGGTCGGAGATCTTCCGGGTGCCCGCGTAGACGGTGTCGTCGGTGACCGTCGCCGCGATCACGTGTGCGTACTCGCCGAGTTCGGTCTCCCAGCCCAGCGTGCCGTCGGACTGGTCGAGCGCGTAACAGAAGCGCCCGCTCCCGAAGTAGACCGTCCCGTCGACGACGGCCGGTTCGGGGATGCTGAACTGCCCCTCGACGTAGCGACGCCAGTACAGTCCCATGTCTTCGCCTGGAGGGGCGTCGCTGGCCACCGACCCGTGGTTGCCGGGGCCGTTCCCGTAGGTGCGCCAGCCGTCGGTGACCGGCGGCGGCGCCGCGTCCAGGTCCGGGAGCGCCGTCTCGCTGGAGGAGTTGGGCGTCCCGTTCAACCCACCGGTCGGCGTCTCGGTCGCCCCTCCGCCGGTGGGTGTCCCGGCTGGGGTGTCACTCCCGGCGGTCGTCTCGGTGCTCGTCGGAGTCGACGCCGCCGTCTCCGGGTCCCGGTCCGAATCGGTTCCCGGTCGGTCGCCGGCCTCGGACGCGGTGTTACAGCCGGCCAGGAGCGTGGCACCGACCGCCGCGAGCACGCGACGCCTGCCGAGTGTCCGCCTCGCAGGCCGCCCCGTCCCGTCGTCACCACCCCGTCCGTCCGCGTCTCGGTCGCTGGAGGGCCACATCGATAGGCACTGTTTGGGTCGAGACACTGTTAACTGGATCGGAGACCGCAGACGGCCAGCGCCGTTCGTGTCGGACCCCCAACTACTAAGGTGAGGGCGAGGGAAGAGCGTGTCAATGGAGCTATCGGAGATCGCCGCGGGGGTCGAAGTCGTCGAGGAGCAGCGCGACCGGGGGGTCGCGAGCGTCGACAGAACCGGCGGGTCGCTGGCCGAGCGACTCGACGGCTACGCCGAGGCGTTGCCGTGTGCTGCGAGCGAGGCGGCGACGCTCGTCGAGGCCTACGCCGGGGGTGCGAGCGTCGGCGACGCGGCGCGAGCGGCGGGTATCCCGCCGACCGACGGCGCGAAGACGCTGCACCTGTTCGGCGAGTCGGTCTCGCCGGTCGGACCGATGGCACGAGACGTCGTAGCCGACTGGCTCGACGGACGACTCCGTCGCGTCGAGGCGGTCGAACTCGCCGGTGTCTCCGAGCGCGAGTTCGCACTGGCTGTCTACGTCGAGACTCACGACCCCATCGAGGGGGCCCGCGAGGCAGTCGAAGGTGCACTCGCACCGGACGGCGACGCCGCCGTCGCGAAACGCGAGGCGCTGGGCGAGACGATGAGCGACGTCGGCGAGTTACGGTAGGCGAGCGAGGAGTCGGAACGGAAGCGGTTGCGTGTCGCCCCTACCCGATGAGTGCCCGTTTCCGGACGGTCGGGTCGCCGTCGCCGAGTTCGACGACGGCGTCGAACAGCGACGTGATGCTGTCCACGGTCCGCTCGTCGTGGGCGCTGGGGTCGATGTGGAAGTGTGCGCGGGCGTCGGCGGCGTACAGTTGCCCGGTGATGGCGTGGAGGAACTCGTAGGCCGTCTCGAGTTCGACGTACTGGAGCATCGCCGTCAGCGAGTCGAAACAGACGACGACGTTGCCGTCCCACGCCGAGAGGAACTCGCCGATGTCGATGCCCAGTCCCGTGAGGTCGCTCGGCGAGTTGACCGACTCGACGGTCGCCCACTCGACGTCGACGTCGCCGGCGTCGCCGACTGCGATGACCGCACCGTGTCGCGGTGGGTCGTCGGTCGCGCCCGTCCACTGCTCGATACAGGCGCCGGGGTCGCGGCGGAACGTGACCCAGAGGACGCTCGTCTCCGCCGCGTCCCCGCCGAGCAGGAGGTCGGTACAGACCGTCCGCTCGTCGCCCGCCATCGCGGGCGCCGAGAGCAACACGTTCCGCGCGTCTCCGAGTTCAGCGTGCAGGTCCATCGTCTCTCCGTTCGATATCAGTCCCGTGTCACCGCCGGAATAAAACGCTTCGCCTCGGCACACGCAGTGGCCCCACGTATATGTATTCGGCGCGAGACACCGGGGTCGTGAGTACCGACACGCCGGGGACGAACATCGAGGGCGAGGCACCGGTCGTCGAGGAGACGGTCGAGACCGACGAGGCCACGATCACCGACGACTCCGAACTGGAGCGGACACTGGGGCTCTCGGGCGGTCTCGCGATCGGTATCGGCACCATGATCGGCGCGGGTATCTTCGTCTTCCCCGGCCTCGCGGCGGGGCAGGCGGGTCCGGCCGCCGCTGGCTCGTTCGCCATCGGGATGGTCGTCGCCCTGCTCGTCGCGCTCCCCACCTCGGAACTCGCGACGGCGATGCCCAAAAGCGGCGGCGGCTACTACTTCATCTCCCGCGGACTCGGCACGCTCGCCGGCACCGTCGTCGGGCTCTCGCTGTGGTTCGGGCTCGTCTTCGCCACCGCGTTCTACCTCGTCGGCTTCGGCTACTACGCCGTCGACACGCTCGCGGAGGTCGGTATCACCATCGGCGAGGCGTTCGTCGTCCCCATCGCGCTCGTCTTCGGCGTGGGCTTCGTCGTCCTGAACGTGACCGGCACCGAGAACGCCGCGAAACTCCAGAACGGCGTTGTCGCGCTCCTCCTCTCCATCCTGCTCGTCTTCCTCACGTACGGCGGTCTCGACGCGCTCGGCGTGGTGGGCCAGCCCAGCACGCCCGAGACGTTCATGCCGTTCGGCCCGGTGCCCGTCCTCCAGACGGCCGCGCTCGTCTTCACCTCGTATCTGGGCTTCGCACAGGTCGCCACCGTCGCCGGCGAGATGAAACAGCCCGGCCGGAACCTCCCGCTGGCGATGGTCAGCTCCGTCGTCATCGTCGGCGTCATGTACGTCGCGACGGTCTTCGTCGCGACGAGCGCCTTCGGCAGTGGGCGCCTCGCCGAACTCGGCGAGACGGCGATGGTCGACGTCGGCCGCCACTACCTCGGTGCCTACGGCGCGCTCGCCATCGTCTTCGGCGGCTTGCTCGCGACGATGTCCAGCGCCAACGCCTCCGTCCTCAGTACCTCGCGGGCCATCTACGCCGTCTCCCGGGACGCCCTCCTCCCGAGTATCGCCAGTCGCATCAACCTCCGCTACGGCACGCCACACGTCGCGCTCGGCCTCGCCGGCGGCCCCATCCTCCTGCTCACCGCGACGGGACAGGTCGAGGTCCTGGCCGAAGTGGCCTCGTTCCTCCATCTCGTCCTCTACGGGCTGATGTGTGTCGCGCTCGTGGCCCTGCGCCGGGACGAACCAGAGTGGTACGACCCAGCCTTCCGGGTGCCCGGCTACCCGGTCGTGCCGATACTGGGTGCGCTGGCGAGTTTCGCGCTCATGGCACTGATGAAGCCGATCTCACAGGTCGTCGGCGTCGCCATCATGCTCGTCAGCGCCGGGTGGTACTTCTATTACGCCCGGGACGTGAAGTTGCGAGGTGCACTATGACTCGCGTCCTCGTCCCGCTGGCAGTCCTGGAGGGTCAGACCGTCTCGCCGGGACTCATCGACCTGCTCGGTACCGTGGACGTGACCATCCTGGGCTATCACGTCCTGCCCGAGCAGACGCCGCCCGACCAGGCCCGCCTGCAGTACGAGGAACGGGCCACCGCCGCACTCGAGGACGTCGCCGCCGAGTTCCGGGCCACCGGCGGCGCGGCCGACCACCGCCTCGTGTTCACCCACGACCGCGAGCAGACCCGCCAGCGGATCGCCAGGGAGGTAGACGCGGACGCGTTCGCCGTCACCGGTGCGACCGGGTCCGTCGAGCGCCTCCTCGTCGCCGTCACCGGCCAGGTGGCAGTCGACCGGATCGTCCCGTTCGTCGCGACGCTCGTCGGCGACCGCCCCATCGACGTGACGCTCTTCGCCGCCGTCGCGGAGGGCGGCGAGACCGACGCACGCGGGAAACTCGCCGACGCCGCCGACCGCCTGCGCGAGGCCGGCGTCGCCGTCGAGACCGACCTCGCCACTGGCGGGCCCTTCGAGGCGCTCGTCGACGCGGCCGCCGGTCACGACGCGGTCGTCCTCGGCGAGCGCGCACCGTCGCTTCGCTCGTTCGTCTTCGGCGACGAGTCCGAGCGCGTCGCCGGCGAGACGGTCGGTCCGGTGCTGGTCGTCAGGCGCGGGGACGACGAGACGGACGAACCGGATACCGAATCCGGAAGTGGCTGAGACGCGGTGGGCCGGCGCGAACGTTTTTCCGCGCAGGCGGTGAACTGCGAGTGATGACTGACGAACGGCCCCGCCAGCGGGGTCGAGCCGATGGGGTGAGCTGATGGTCGACGTACTCTTCTGGGGGCTGGTGGTCCTCGCGACGGTAGTGAGCCTGCTCACCGCGTGGGCGCTGGGCGCCAACAGCAACTCGCCGCCGTTCGCCCCCGCTATCGGCGCCAACGCCATCTCGACGATGCGCGCCGCCTTCCTCATCGGCATCCTCGCCGCCGCCGGTGCGCTCACGCAGGGCGGCGCTATCTCCGAGACGGTCGGTGCCGGCCTCATCGACGGCGTCGCCATCACGTCGCTCGCCGCCACCGCCGGCCTCCTCACAGCGACGGGGTTCATGGCTTTCGGCGTCTACACCGGCTATCCCGTCCCCGCCGCCTTCGCCACGACCGGCGCGATGATCGGCGTCGGCCTCTCGCTCGGCGGCGACCCCGCCGTCGCCACCTACCGCCGGATCGCCACCTTCTGGGTGCTCGTCCCCCCCGTTTCGGGTGGACTCGCCTACCTCACTGCGACCGTCCTCCGGCGCGACGACATCCCCGAAACTGTCGGCGTCCCGCTCCTGGCCGCTGTCGTCGGCGCGATCGTCGCCAACGTCGAGTTGAGCGTGATCCCCTCGGGCCCCGACAGTTCCCAGAGTTCGCTCGCGGGACTGGTCGCCCGCCTCGCGGGTCTGCCCGACGTCGAGGGCGTCGACCCGGCGCTCGTCGTCGCCACTCTCGCGTTCGCCGCCCTCAGCTTTCTGTTCATCCGCCGACGTACCCAGGCGTCGGTCGATAAGGGTATCAAGACGTTCCTCGTCGTCCTCGGGAGCGTCGTCGCCTTCTCCAGCGGTGGTAGCCAGGTCGGACTCGCCACCGGGCCCCTGGAGAACCTCTACACCGCCGAACTCGGCCTGCCGGGGATCCTCCTGCTGGCCGTCGGCGCGGTCGGTATCCTGGGGGGCGCGTGGATGGGCGCACCGCGACTCCTCCAGGCCACCTCACGCGAGTACGCACAACTGGGCATTCGTCGCTCTATCGCCGCGCTGGTCCCGGGGTTCATCATCGCGCAGACGGCTATCGCGCTGGGCATCCCCATCTCGTTCAACAACATCATCATCTCCGGCGTCATCGGCGGGGGACTGGCCGGCGGGTCGGCGGGCGTCTCCCGCCGGAAGATAGGTGTGACGCTCGCGTTCTGGGTCATCACGCTCGTCACCTCCATCGGTATCGGTTTCGGCCTCTATCGCGTGTTCGCCTTCGCGCTCGGCGGTTGATCAGGGACCTGATCCAGTGTTCGACCGACCCGCCTCACTCGACCGTGACGACGCCGGTTTCGACGAGGTCGGCGAGGACGTCGCCGGCGTGGCCGTTGGGGTCGACGCCCTCGTAGACGGCCTGTATCGAACCGTCGACGACGACGAACGTCGTCCGGAGGGTGACGCCACCCTCGAGGGGATTGTCGTGGTCGATCTCCACGTCGAAGGCCGCGGCGACCTCGCCGTCGGGGTCGGCCAGCAGGTCGAACTCCAGCCCCTGGTCGGCGGCGAAACCGGCGTGCGAGTCGACGCCGTCCAGCGAGACGCCGTAGACGGTCACGCCCGCCTCGTGGTAGGTGTCGAGTTCGTCCTGGAACTCGTTGGCCTCGATCGTACAGCCCCGGGTGTCGTCTTTCGGGTAGAAGTACACGACGGAGACGCCGGTCCAGTCCGGTTCGACCGTCTCGCCGTCCTGGTTCTGAACTGTGATCTCGGGTGCCGCGTCGCCGGGTTCGAGTACCATACCCGCCGTTGGCGCGCGACCCGAAAGGCGATTGCGGTCCGGGAGCGGCGACTGCACTCCAGCGCGGGCGCATCGACGCGTCACTCGACGGGGATGTCGGTGCTGTCGCCCGAGACGTCGCCGAGTCTGGGCAGCGTGACGGTGAGGACGCCCTCGTCGAGCGAGGCGGTGGTCTCGCTCTCCTCGACGGGGGCCGGGAGGCCGACCTGGCGGCTGACCGAACTGCGCTGGCGCTCGCGGGTGACGTAGCGGTCGGCCTCGGCGACGGCTTCGGTCTCGCGGTCGGCGGTGATCGCGAGGGTGGTCTCGTCGACGAGCGTGACGTGGACGTCCTCGCGGTCGTAGCCCGGGAGGTCGACGACGACGACGAACTCGTCGCCGGTGTCGGCGACGTCGACCGGCAGGGCCGTCGGCGCTTCGGGTCCGCCGCCGGTGACGACGTCGATGATCTCCTCGATCTCCGAGAACGGGTCGTTGCGGCCTGACATGGACGGGGGTAGGCCCCCACCGGTCTTACCTGTGGCGGGACGGCGTGAGTCGCCGCGCCCACGACCCGCACCGCCGCACGACTCCGTTCTCGTTGCGCCCACCGCGTTCCCGCCACGTGAGAAGTGCCGACACGATATTTGACGGGTCGACGCGAACTGACACGTGTGGCCGTGCGTTCGAGCGTATCGCCGGCCGCGAGCGAGTCACGTGTGTACCGTCCACGCCCGGCCGTCGTCGTCATCGTCGTCACCGCAGCGGTCGCGCTCGCGATCGGTTTCGTCTCCTGCTGTTCGCCCGCACCGGCGGTCGACCACAGCGCCTACGGCTACTCCGTCGCGGTCGGGACGAACGCGACGCTGACGAACGCGACGTTCGTGGTCCCGCTGCCGACTGCGGCGGACGGCGGGTCGCCGGTCGCCGACTCGTTCAGGGCCGGGAACGCCTCCGTGCCCGAGGGCTGGCGCTACGAGATCGTCGAGCGCGAGGGTGATCTGGCACTCCGACTCGAGACCGACGAGATGGTCGCCGAGCGCCAGCCCGACGGGAGACGCGACGGGACCTCCCTCCTCGGGACTACCGTCCGGACGCCCACAGTCGTCGACACCGCCGAACCATTCGGTGCGGAACCGACGGTCGCACCCACCGAGACACTCCGCGAGCGTCCCTGTCCGAACCAGGCTGTGCCCGACCCCGACCAGACGTGTTTCGCGTACGACGCCCAGGTGTACGCCGCCTACGACGCCCCCGAGGACGCACTGGTGAGCGTCAGACTGGTCCACAACGGGGTGAACACATACGAGGACCGGAGTCACGAGATGTACTACGAACGGATATCGACGGTCTTCCACGGCCCACAGGAGGGCTGGACGACCGTGGTCGGGTTCGCCTCGACCGAGCGCCGACCCTGATAGTGATTATTGTAGCGATTTACCGGTACGCGCCGACCCCGGGGCCGGCGCGATCCGGAAATGATCTACAATAAGCACTATGAGTCAGTGGGACCGTCGACCCCGCTCTCTGGCCCTGCCCTAGAGCACTGTCTGGCTGTCGTACGACCCCAGCCGCCGGACCCAGCCGTCTCTCGCGATGGCCTCGATCTCGGCGAGGGCCGCCCGGGCGCGCTCCTCGTAGAGGCCGGCGGCGATGTCGATGTGGAAGACGTAGTCGCCCAGTCGGTCGCCGGTAGGGCGGGACTCGACGCGGGTGAGGTTGATATCGCGTTCGGCGAACGGTTCGAGCAACTCCAGCAGGAGACCGGGGTAGTCGACGCCGGGGTAGACGATGAAGGAGGTCTTCGAGCCGGCCTCGGAGCGCTGGCTGGCGGGCGCGATGGCGACGAAGCGGGTCGCGTTCGAGGACTGGTCCTGTATGTCCTCGGCGATCACGCTGAGGTCGTCGCCGGCGTTGTCGGGGTGACCGATACCGGCGACGTCGGGGTCCTCGCGGGCGCGCTCGACGCCCCGGGCGGTGCTGGCGACCGCTTCGAGGGTGGCGCTGGGGTAGTTCTCGTCGAGGTAGTCCCGGCACTGGGCCAGCGCCTGTGCGTGGCTGGCGACGACCGAGACCTCGGGGCCCTGGGCGATGAGCGCGTGGCGGATGGGCGTGATGAGTTCGCGCACGATGGCGACGTCGTACTCCGCGAAGGCGTCCAGCGACTCGTTGACCGACCCGTCGGTGCTGTTCTCGACGGGGACGACCCCGCGTTCGTACTCGCCGCTGGCGACCGCCTCGATGACAGCGGTCATCGACTCCGCGAACGACACCTCGTCGGCGACCGCCTTCGCCGCGCGGTGGGAGTAGGTCCCCTCGGGACCGAGCGTGAGCGCTTCCATTGCCCCCGAGTTCGCCGGTCGCCCTCAAAAGGCCCTCGGTGTCCGTCCCCCATCCGCCCACGGGTTTAAGACGTTCGCGGCGCGCTACGGGAACGTGAGCGCGGACTGGGAGCCCGAGACGGTGTTCGACATCCTGGGCGACGAGGAGGCGCGACAGATCCTGGCGGCGGCGAACGTCAAACCGCTCTCGGCACGGGACCTGGCCGAGGGGCTGGACGTCTCGGAGGCGACCGTCTATCGGCGGGTCACTGCCTGTACGGAGTACGACCTGCTGACCGAGGGGGTACAGGTCGACGACGACGGCAACCACTACAATGTCTACGAAACGAACCTCAAGCGCGCCTGTTTCGAGATCGACGGCGGAGGGTACGACGTGAACATCGAACTCCGACAGGACCTGGTCGACCAGTTCGACGATTTCTGGGGCGGTCTGGGGGGCGAAGATGGCTAACCCGGAACTACTGGCATACCTGCTTTCGAACGCGCTGGTTCTGGTGCTCGGGTCGGCACTGGTCGTGGTGTCGGGGACCGCCTACCGCCGGGCGAACGAGGAAACCTTCGCGATCGCCGCGGTGGGGTTCGCGTGTATCACCCTGGGGTCGGTCTTCGAGGCGATATTCGAAGTCGGGATCTGGCGACGGTTCGCGCTGACCCCGCGGGAGTTACTCGTGCTCCACGCCGTTGAGGGGGCCCTCGTCGCTCTCGGGCTCGCGACGCTGTTTTACTCGCTCTGGCGGTACTGACGTCGGCGGCTGTCACTGTATCGCGTTCTGGTTTCGCCGGATCCCTCGGCGAGTTCCCGGAAGTGACGTTCGACCACCGGGCGGCCCGGGGGACGGGTTCGACCCCGGGCTACGACTCCGCCCGCTCGGACGGCGATTGCAGCAGTTGCAAACGCCGAGTCGTGTCCGAATCAGTGTAGCCACGCGGGCAAACGGGGAAACCGGGGACCGGGCGTTCGGCGACCGAACGCTCTCTCTCCCGCCGTTGCACGGATTGAGCCCACGGCTGGGTTTATAACTGTCCGTAGGCGCGATCCGGCAGTGGAGCCAATGTCAGTACTACAGACGGTCAAGGAGACGATCGGCCTGGAGGAATCGGCCCCCGAGTACGAGTGCAACGCCTGCGGTGCCCAGTTCCACTCCGGCACGGAGCCGGGCTCGTACTGGTTCGAGTGCCCCGGGTGTGGCGAGGACGACGCGACCGAGGTCTGACCAGCTCTCCCTCCCCGGTTCGACTCCCCCGGACGTCCGTCCACTCCACGGCATCCCGGCCGGACTTCGCTCCTCACCCCACCTCCCCGTCGTTTCGTCGCTGGCGTCCGCGGTGTGCGACGCGCTCCCGGACCTGTGAGCCGCGAGTCGCGTCTGTGTCCGCACGTTTTTCACAGAGCGGTCCCGAGTGAGAGTGATGAGTCGCGCTCGCAAGCCCGCCTGGCTCACGCGGCGGCCGCCGTCGGGCGAGCGCTTCACCGAGATCAGAGAGACGCTCCGGGACCACGACCTCAACACGGTCTGTGAGGAGGCCAACTGCCCCAACCTGGGGGAGTGCTGGTCCGGCCGCGAGGGCCCGGGCACGGCGACGTTCATGTTGATGGGCGACCGCTGCTCGCGGGGCTGTAACTTCTGTGACGTCGAGACCGGTGGGATGGACCCGCTCGACTCCGATGAACCCGAACAGGTCGCCGACGCCGTCGCGGAGATCGGCCTCGACTACGTCGTCCTGACGTCCGTCGACCGCGACGACCTGCCCGACCAGGGCGCGGGCCACTTCGCGCGCACCATCGAGGCGATCCGGAAGCACCACCCCGGCATCCTCGTCGAGGCGCTGGTGCCGGACTTCCAGGGTGAGGAGCGTCTCGTCCGCAGAGTGCTCGAGGCCGAACCGGACGTGTTCGCCCACAACGTCGAGACCGTGGACCGGCTCCAGTGGCCCGTCCGCGACCGCCGGGCGGGCTACGAGCAGTCGCTGTCGGTGCTCCGGCAGGCCGCCCGCGAGTCCGACGCCTACGTCAAGACGAGTCTCATGCTCGGCGTCGGCGAGTACGACCACGAGATATACCAGACGCTCTCGGATCTCAGGAGTGTGGGCGTCGACATCGTCACGCTGGGCCAGTACCTCCAGCCCTCCCGTTCGCACCTCGAAGTCTCGGAGTACGTCCACCCCGACGCCTTCGACACCTGGCAGCGCGTCGCCGAGGCGGAACTCGACTTTCTGTACTGTGCCTCGGGCCCGATGGTCCGCTCGTCGTACCGCGCCGGGGAACTCTTCGTGGACGCCCTCGCCCGCGAGGGAAAATCCGTCGAGCAAGCTCGTGCGATGGCACGCGCCGGTGAGTGACGGGACCGGCGCGCCCGAGCGCACCCCGCCCGTCCGGACGCGACCCCGGTAAACGAACATCCAGTTTCGACCGCTGAGGCCGGATAGAACCGGCCATTCATCGTGCGAAACACACACAAACTCCGCCCGATCGGCGGCAATACTGGACCGAGCCGAAACCTATTTACGGAAATCCTTATGTCTCACGCGAGAGTTGTTCACGATATGCTATGCAGGAGGCTGGCTCTATGAGTACTTTACAGCGCGACCCGGCCGACCGCGTACAGATCCTCGACGAGAACGGTCAGGTACGCGAGGGCGCCACGGTCCCCGATATCGCCGACGAGCAACTCGTCGAGATGTACCGCGAGATGAGACTCGCCAGGCACTTCGACCAGCGAGCGGTGAGTCTCCAGCGCCAGGGCCGGATGGGCACCTACCCCCCGATGTCCGGCCAGGAGGGCGCCCAGGTCGGCAGTATCCACGCCCTCGCCGACGAGGACTGGCTCTTCCCCTCCTATCGGGAGCACGCCGCGATGTACCACCGGGGCATCGACCTGACCCAGGCGCTTCTGTACTGGATGGGCCACGAGGAGGGCAACGTCCGCGACGACGACGACACGGTCTTCTCGGTGTCGGTCCCCATCGCCACGCAGATTCCCCACGCCACCGGCGCGGCGTGGGCCTCGAAGTTACAGGACGAACGGAAGGCGTTCCTCTGTTACTTCGGCGACGGTGCCACGAGCGAGGGCGACTTCCACGAGGGGCTGAACTTCGCCGGTGTCTTCGACGTGCCCGCGGTCTTCTTCTGTAACAACAACCAGTGGGCCATCTCCGTCCCCAGAGAACGCCAGACGGCGAGCGAGACGCTCGCACAGAAGGCCGACGCCTACGGGTTCGACGGCGTGCAGGTCGACGGGATGGACCCCCTCGCGACCTACCAGGTGACGAAAGCCGCCGTCGAGAAGGCGCGCAACCCCAACCCCGACGAGGCCCGCCCGACGCTCGTCGAGGCCGTCCAGTACCGCTTCGGTGCCCACACGACCGCCGACGACCCCTCCGTGTATCGCGACGAGGCGGAGGTCGAACGCTGGAAGGCCAAAGACCCTCTCCCCCGGATGGAGACGTTCCTGCGCGAGCGCGGCCTGCTCGACGGCGAACGGGTCGCGGCCATCGAGAGCGAGATCGAAGACGAGGTCGCCGAGGCTATCCAGGCCGCGGAGAGCGTCGCCCGGCCCGACCCCGCGGAGATGTTCGCCCACGTCTACGAGGGGATGCCCCGACGTCTCGAAGAGCAGCAGGCCTACCTGCAGCGCCTGCGTGACCGCCACGGCGACGAGACCCTGCTGGAGTGACAGTCATGAGTCAGACTACCGACACCGAGACCGACACCACCCCCGACCCCGACCAGGTACAGACCGAGAGCCTCACGCTCGTCCAGGCCGTCCGCGAGGGCTTGCACGACGAGCTGGCACGTGACGACAGCGTCCTCGTCATGGGCGAGGACGTCGGCGAGAACGGCGGCGTCTTCCGCGCCACCCAGGGACTGATCGACGAGTTCGGCGAGGACAGGGTGATCGACACCCCCCTCGCCGAGTCGGGCATCGTCGGCACCGCCGTCGGCATGGCCGCCTACGGCCTCAGACCGGTGCCCGAGATCCAGTTCATGGGGTTTATCTACCCCGCGTTCGACCAGATCATCTCCCACGCCGCCCGCCTGCGAACCCGCTCGCGGGGCGCGTTCACCTGCCCGCTGGTCGTCCGGGCGCCCTACGGCGGCGGCATCCGCGCCCCCGAGCACCACTCCGAGTCCAAGGAGGCCTTCTTCGTGCACGAACCCGGGCTCAAGGTCGTGGTCCCCAGTACGCCCTACGACACGAAGGGGCTCCTGGCGTCGGCCATCCGAGACCCCGACCCCGTGGTCTTCCTCGAACCCAAACTCATCTACCGCGCGTTCCGTCAGGACGTCCCGACCGACCCCTACACCGTCCCGCTGGGCGAAGCCGCCGTCCGCCGCGAGGGATCGGACGTCACCGTCTTCACCTGGGGGGCGATGACTCGCCCCTCGCTGGAGGCCGCCGAGAACCTCGTCGGCGAGATCGACGTCGAGGTCGTCGACCTGCGGACGCTCTCGCCGCTGGACGAGGAAACCATCGTCGAGAGCTTCGAGAAGACCGGGCGTGCGGTCGTCGTCCACGAGGCGCCCCGGACGGGCGGTCTCGCCGGGGAGTTGACAGCGACACTGCAGGAGGAGTCGCTGCTCTACCAGGAGGCGCCCATCGAGCGGGTGACGGGCTTCGACACGCCCTATCCCCTCTACGCGCTGGAGGACTACTACCTGCCCGAACCGGCCCGGATCGAAGACGGAATCAGGGACGCCTTCGAGTTCTGAGCCATGCGCGAGTTCAAACTACCCGACGTCGGCGAGGGGGTCGCCGAGGGGGAACTGCTCGAGTGGCACGTCGAGGTCGGCGACCGGGTCACCGAAGACCAGGTCGTCGCCGAGGTCGAGACCGACAAGGCCGTCGTCGACGTGCCCTCGCCGGTGAACGGCACCGTCCGCGAGTTGCGGGCCGACCCCGGCGACGTGATACCCGTCGGCGACGTCATCATCACCTTCGACGTCGACGGCGAGAGCGAGGCGGGCGACACTGTCGACGACGCGGCGGCCGAGGCCGAAGCAGGCGACGCAGTGACCACCGCCGAAGCAGGCGACGTCGCGGCCGACGACACAGGAAACGGCCAGTCGGGCGGTCGCGTGTTCGCTCCGCCGTCCGCCCGTCGACTGGCCCGCGAACTCGACGTCGACATCGGGCGCGTCGACGGGTCGGGCCCCGGCGGCCGGATCACCGAGGCTGACGTCCGTGCCGCCGCCGAGGACGGTGAGGGCAGTGACGAGGGCGACGACGGCGGGAGCGGACTGAAGTCCGCCGTGACGCGGATCGGCGGCGACGAAGACGGGGAGACCGACGGGACGGACGACGACGGTCTCACCTCGGTCGTCTCGGCCGTCGAGGAATCGGCCGACGGCGTGGCGAGTGGCGGCGGCGCCGACGCGAGCGGGGCCGGGGGCGGGACCGCCCCCGAGTCGGCCGACCGCGACCGGACGCTCGCGAAGCCGGCCACCCGCAGAGTCGCACAGGAACTGGACGTTGACCTCGACGCGGTCCCGACCGACGAGACCCGCGACGGCGAACCCTTCGTCACTGAGGCCGCGGTGCGGGAGTACGCCGAGGCCCAGCAGCGGGCCCAGGCCGCCGACGCGGCGGCCGTCGCGGCCGGTGGCGGGTCGGCGGAGACGGCCATCGAACCCGCGGACACGCTCCCCGCCCGCAGCGGCGAGGGCGGCGAGCGCCGCGAGCCCTATCGGGGCGTGCGCAAGACCATCGGCGAGGCGATGGAGCGTTCGAAGTTCACCGTGCCCCACGTCACCCACCACGACACCGCCGACGTGACCGACCTCGTCGAGACGCGCGAGCGCCTCAAGCCCCGTGCCGAGGACCGCGGCGTCCGTCTGACCTACCTCCCGTTCGTGCTGAAGGCGGTCGTCGCCGCCCTGCAGGAACACCCGGTCCTGAACACCTCGCTCGACGAGGAAAACGAGGAGATCGTCTACAGGGACTACTACGACATCGGCGTCGCGACGGCGACCGACGCCGGGCTCATGGTGCCGGTCGTCGAGGGCGTCGACGGGAAGGGCCTCCTCGAGATCGCCGCCGACGTCGCCGACCTCACCTCGCGGGCCCGCGACCGGTCGATCGAACTCGACGAGCTCCGCGGGAGTACCTTCTCGATAACGAACTTCGGGGCCATCGGCGGCGAGTACGCCACGCCGATCATCAACTATCCCGAGACTGCAATCCTCGGACTCGGGGAAATAAAGGAACGACCGATGGTCGTCGACGGGGAAGTCGCACCCCGGCACGTCCTGACGCTGTCGCTGTCGATCGACCACCGCGTCGTCGATGGGGCCGACGCCGCCCGCTTCGTCAACACGCTCACGGAGTACCTCGAAGACCCGAGCCTGCTCCTGCTCGAGTGACGACCGTCAGTACGGTGGCGATTCGGCCTCGACGACGGCGCCGAGGCCCTGCAGTTCGTCCGCGAGCAAGACGAGGAAATCGTCGAGCGTGACGATGCCGGCGATGGTCCCGTCGTCGTCGACGACCGGCATCCGGCGGGCGGGGGCGTCCCGCATCGCACGGATGACGTCGAAGACGCCGTCGTCGATGTCCGCGGTGACCGGCTCTGGCGTCATGACGTCGCCGGCCAGTACCTCCCGCGGGTCCGCGCGGTCTTCGAGGACTTTCGTCGTCAGGTCCCGGTCGGTCACGATGCCGACCGGGCGGCGCTCCTCGACTATCACGACGCTGCCCACGTCCTCTTCTTTCATCAGCGTCGCGAGGTTGCCCGCGGACTGGTCGGTCGATGCAGTGACGATGTCTGTCCGGACGAGGTCTCGTATCGTCATGGAACGGGTGAACCGGCGGCCGGTGCCGGGTTAATTACTCGGCGGGTACCGCCCGGTGACGTGGGTAGGACCGGCCTATCCGGACGAACGGCGTCCCGAGAGCTGGATCCTGCTGGCGGTGACGGCCACGCAGTCACGGCCGTGTCCCACGGACGCGGACCGGTCGTTCAGCAGGGCAACTCGACGGACTCGTCGTGTCCCCAGTCGTACATCTCGATGGTCGAGTCGGCGGATTCGAGTTTGCGGAGGTATCCAGTCTCGGCGCTCACGTAGTAGGTGATCGGACCGTCGACGGATCCGAACCCTCTGTCGGACTCGTAGACGTACACCGTCTCGCCGTCGATGGTCGTCGTCCGCGACGGTCGCACGGTCACGTTTCGCAGGGGGGATTCTTTCGTCCAGTTCCCTGGATCCCTGGTCGAGGGGACGTTCTGCGAGAAACAGTCCCCGTCCGCGACGTACGCCGCCCGTCCGTCGACGTTGTAGACGGTCATCGTCCGCCCCTCGAAGGTCACCTCGGAAGCGTAGTCGGACTCGTACCAGCGACCCTCGTACCGGACCGTCCCCTCGTCGGTGCTGATTTCGCTGCTGTACCGGTAACTGTTCTCGAACGCCAGCAACTCCGACATTCGCGGCAGGGGTGCGGTCGTCGTCGTCCCGCTGGCATTGGGCGTTGGCGTCGGACTGGGGGTCGCCGTGGCCGTCGCCGTCGGGGGCGGCGTCGCATCGGGGTCGCCGTCGCCACCGTCGCTCGCACTATCGCTACCGCCGTCACCGCCACCGTCGCCACCGTCACTGGCGCCGTCGACGTCGGTCGCGGTCGGGGTCCCGCCACCGCCGGCACATCCGGCGAGGACGACCACGAGAGCCAGTCCAGCCAGCAGTACGTGTCGTCTAGGGACTCTTGTCATGTGAGCGTACATTCGTCTCGGGGTGGATAATCGTTCGGTCTAGACGTCTAGCCGGGGGACTCCCGGTGCGATCGAAGGCCGTGCTCGTGAGGGATGCACGGCACCCGCCCGGCCCCGGTCGAATCCCTGCTGGGCACGAGTCCCGTCGGGGCGCTCCCGGTCCCAGAAAGTCCCGGGGCCGCGTCGCCGACTCAGCAGGGCGCCGCGACGGGTTCGACGTTCCCCCAGTCCCAGGTGTCGATGGTCACGTCGTCGACCACCTGGCGGACTGCGTAGCCCGTCTCGGCGTTCACGTAGATGGTGGACGTCGTGGTGCCCTCCGGTCCGTCGACCTGTAGTTCGTAGACGTACACCTCTTCGCCGTCGATGGTCGTCGTGTCGATGGGGCGGACGGTCTGGTCCACGTTCGACTCCTGTGCGGTCCAGTTGTTGGGGTTCTGGACGGTGTCGACGGAGAGTTCCGTACACTCGCCGCCGGAGACGAAGTACTGCTGGCCGTCGACGTCGTAGGTCTCGAAACTCTCGCCCTCGACTGTCGCCTGCGCGTAGAAGTTCTGGCCGTACCAGCGCCCCTCCTGGACGTATCCCTGCGACCCGACCGTGATCCGGTATCTGTACTCCTCCTCGTAGTTCAGTAGTTCGCCGAGCGTCGGCAGTTGCTCGGTCGCCACCGGGCCGGTGGCGTTCGGGGTCGTCGTGGGGGTCGGGGTCGTCGTGGCCGCCGCGGTCGGTGTCGCGGCGTCGTCCCCGTCGCCGCCGTCGCTGCCGCCGGTCGCTTCGTCGCCGTCGCTGTCGTCCCCACCGTCGTCGCCAGCACCGCCGTCCGCGCCACCGTCACCCGCACTGTCCGCGGGCGTCGCGGTGGGCGTCCCACCGCCGCCGGTACAGCCGGCCAGGACGACGACGAGCGCCACTGCCAGGAAGAGAACGGACCGTCTGTGGATACGTGTCATGACCAGTCTATTACCCGGAACTATCGTAGTTGTTCCGCTTTTCGCCGATCTGGGCTCGTTCGACGGATAATATCGCAGGAACGGGGTGGTCAGACTGGTCACGGTCCTCGCGCGAGTCACGAGCGACGGACGGGCGGCTTTTTGTCCGGGCCGGCCGAGGTTCCGGTAATGGTCGTCGGAGACGTCACCACGGGAACCGACGTACTGGTCATCGGCGGCGGACCGGGCGGCTACGTCGCCGCCATCCGCGCCGGACAGCTGGGGCTCGACGTCACGCTCGTCGAGGCCGACGCCTACGGGGGCACCTGTCTCAACCACGGCTGTATCCCCTCGAAGGCGATGATAGCCGCGACGGACGTCGCCCACGACGCCCGGGGCGCCGAGGAGATGGGTATCTACGCCGACCCGGCGGTCGACCTGCAGGGTATGGTCGACTGGAAAGACGGCGTCGTCGACCGGCTCACCGGCGGCGTCGAGAAACTCTGCAAGGCGGCGGGCGTCGAACTCGTGGAGGGGCGCGCGGAGTTCGCGAGCGAGGACACCGCACGCGTCGTCCACGGCGGCGAGGGCCAGGGCGCCGAAACAGTGGAATTCGAACACGCGATCGTCGCCACTGGATCACGTCCCATCACGGTCCCCGGATTCGAGTTCGACGGCGAGCGGGTACTCTCCTCGCGGGACGCCCTCTCGCTCTCGTCCGTCCCCGAACAGCTCGTCGTCGTCGGCGCCGGCTACATCGGGATGGAACTCTCCACCGTGTTCGCGAAACTCGGCGCGGACGTCACGGTGGTCGAGATGCTAGACGACGTGCTCCCGGGCTACGAGGACGACGTCTCGCGGGTGGTCAGGAACCGCGCAGCGGACCTGGGTATCGACTTCCACTTCGGCGAGGCCGCCCAGGGCTGGGAGGAGAGTGGCGAGGGGATCACTGTCCGCACCGAAAACGAGGACGGCGTCGTCTCGGAGTTCGGCGCGGAGCAGTGTCTCGTCGCCGTGGGTCGCGAACCCGTCACCGACACGCTCAATCTCGACGCCGTGGACCTGGAACCGGACGAGAACGGCTGCCTCGCGACGGACGACCGGGCCCGGACCGATCTGGAGGGCGTCTTCGCCGTCGGCGACGTGGCGGGCGAACCGATGCTCGCCCACAAGGCGATGGCCGAGGGCGAAGTGGCGGCGGAGGTCGCAGCGGGCGAACCGGTGGGCCTGGACTACCAGGCGGTCCCCGCCGCGGTGTTTACCGACCCCGAGATCGGCACCGTGGGCATGACCGAGGCCGAAGCCGAGGAGGCGGGCTTCGACCCGGTCGTCGGGGAGTTCCCGCTGCGGGCCAACGGCCGGGCGCTGACACTCGACGATTCGGAGGGGTTCGTCCGCGTCGTCGCCGCGAGCGACGGCGAGTTCGTCCTCGGGGGACAGGTGGTCGGCCCCGAGGCCTCGGAACTGGTCGCGGAAGTAGGCCTCGCTGTCGAGATGGGCGCACAGTTAGAAGACGTCGCCGCGACGGTCCACACCCACCCGACGCTCTCGGAGGCGGTTCGCGAGGCCTGTGCGAACGCGCTCGGGAAAGCCGTTCACACGCTCAACCGGTGAGGCGTTCTGCGACTAGCGACGCCACCGGCGACGGCGTCCGGGTGGGCCCTGCCCGAGATATATAGCCGTACGTAGTCATCAGAACCGACTACTGGGAGGGGTTCACACACCGACGGGTGCGGAGTGGTACGGCGCTCCCCGTACCCCTATTATAAACCCGTTTAGTGTGCTCTCCGCTCTGTTCTGGTGATGACACGCGACCAGAAGCGGTCGGGCGACCGTGTATCGCGGCGCAAGTTCCTCGTGGGTTCGGCGGCCGTGGGTGCGGCCGGACTGGCTGGCTGTACCGGGTCCAGTGACGGCGGCGACGGTGCCGGTGGAGACGGCGGCGACGGCGGCAGTGACGGCGGCGACGGCTCCAGCGACGGCGGGAGTCAGGACACGCCGACGGCGACGCCGACCCCCTCGGGGCCGGACACGGGACTCCTCCGGGCGGAGGGGTCCTCGACGGTCTACCCCATCTCGAACACCGGCAGTTCCTACTGGAACTCCAACGCACCGCCGAGTGACGGCGAGTACTGGGGTTCGAACAGCGAAGGGACCGTCCCCGGCTGGGAGTCGCTGGGCGAACCGGACATGAACCTCGCGGACTACTTCGCGAGCCTGTACGGCTACGAGGCGACGGGCACGCAGGCCAACCCACCCTTCGGCATCCAGGTCGGCCTGAGCCACTCCGGTACCGGTTGTAAGGCCGTCCGCGACGGCCTCGTCGACATCGGCAACTCCTCGGGCCCGATCACCGCGGAACTGGGCATCAGCGAGGAGGAGCGCGACGCCAACTACGTCGACCACATCGTCGGCCGCGACGGTCAGCCGGTCGTCGTCAGCAACCAGATCTCCGACGCCGGCGTCACGGAACTCACCGGCGAGGAGATCCGCGGCATCTACCAGGGCGACATCACCAACTGGAGCGAGGTCGGTGGTCCCGACCAGGAGATCCTCGTCATCGGTCGCGCCGAGGGCTCGGGGACCGACACCGCGTTCCGCCTGAACATGCTCGGCGACGCCAACGCGGAGATGGACGTCGACCAACGGTACGGACAGAACCAGCAGGTCCGGACCGCCGTCGGCAACGCAGATAACGCCATCGCGTACATGGCGCTCGCCTTCACCAACGAGAACGTCGTCCCGATCTCGATCAACTTCGAGGGGACGGTGTTCAGCCCGGACCCGTCGGCCGAGAACACGATCTTCGACAGCGCGTACCCGCTCAACCGGGACCTGCACATGTACACGAAGATCACCGACGACACGCCCGAGGGCACCTCGATCAAGGAGGCCGCCTTCCTCAACATGTTCCTGACGGAGTTCGGCCAGAAGGTCTTCGTCGAGGACGTCGGCTACCTCCCGCTGTCCGACGCCGGCCTGGAGGCCGAGAAGGGCAAGCTCCCCGACCAGATGTAGGCCGGGCCGGGGCGTTCCCGGTCTGACGCCCAGGCTTCCGGTTCGACACTCACCGTGGAATCGTCAGGTCTGAAACCACACTTGCAACACATCTCCCTTTCGATACATGACAACCGTAACTGATTCGGTGCTCAGGTCGCGCGCGGCCGTCCGCAGGCGGGTGGAGCGCGCGAGAGATTTCGTCACAGAGACACAACCGGAGGCGCTGGCGGTCGTCGGCGCGGTAATTCTGACGATCCTGTCGGCGTTTGCCGGGTTCCTGTTGAACTCGTCGTGGACGGCGATTCCGCTGTTCGCGTCGTTCGTCGCCGTGGGGTACGGGTGGATCAGACACCAGGCACTCCTGGTCCGGGCGCTGACGTTCGCGACGACCACGGTGACGCTCATCACGCTCGGGCTCATCGTCGTGTTCATCTTCGACGAGGCCTGGCCCGCGTTCGTCTACGAGACCGCGACGGTCTTGGGCGTCGAAGTGCCCGGCCTCCGCATGTTCATCGAGACCCGGTGGGAGGCGGTCACGCCGCCGAGGCAGTTCTCGCTGGTCCCGATGATCCACGGGACGGTGATGGTGACGACCATCGCGACGCTCGTGGCCGCGCCGCTGGGCGTCGCCGCCGCGCTGTTCATCGCGGAGATCGCCCCGCCGACCGTCCGCGAGGTCGTCAAACCGGGGGTCGAGATCCTCGCGGGCATCCCCTCGATCGTCTACGGGTTCCTCGGGTTCACGCTCATCAACCCCTGGGCCGACCGAGCCTTCGGTCTCAACGGTGGTGCGACGTACCTGTTCGTCGGCATCGTCGTCGGCTTGATGGCCCTGCCCACCGTGGTCTCCGTCGCCGAGGACGCGCTGACGAGCGTCCCCGACTCGATGAAAAACGGCTCGCTCGCGCTGGGCGCGACCGACTGGCAGTCGATGACTTCCATCACGCTGCCGGCAGCCTTCTCGGGCGTGTCGGCGGCCGTCCTGCTGGGTATCGGTCGGGCCATCGGCGAGACGATGGCCGCCACCGTGATGCTCCGGGGGGTCGCGCAGATCAGCGACCCGCTGTGGAACGTCTTCTACGGCTACGACACGCTGACGTCGCTCATCACCGGGCGCTACGGGACTGCGACCGGCACACAGGAGCAGGCGCTGTTCGCGGCCGGCGTCGTCCTGTTCGTGACCGTGATGTTCCTCAGCATCGGCTCGCAGTGGATCGAGGCGCGCATGGAGAGTAACCTGGGTGGGCACCGATGAGTCGCGCCACCGCCGAGAGCGCCCTCGTCCGCGACGAGACGACCGGGTTCGAGTCCGCCGCCGCGGGACTGGTTGGCCTCTCGGGACTGCTGTTCGCGCTCGGGTTGGCCGCGCTGATCAACGTGATCGCTGTCACCGACCCCGTCGCCGGGGTCAACGTCGCGACGGTCCTGGGCGGCCTCCTCTGTCTCGGCGGCCTCGTCGTCATCGGGTTCGGCGTCGGCTCGAGGCTGGGGTACCTGGAGACGGCTCCCCAGGAGAGCGCCGGCATCGTCGCGGCGAGTACGTTCACGCTCGTGTGGTCGGCCATCGGCGGCCTGGTCGCGAGCCAGACGATCGGACTCGGGCCGCTGTGGGTCGTCGGCGCCCTCGTCTGCGGCGCGGGCGCGTTCGCGCTCACCGCGCTCCCCCGCGAGGACGTCGGCTCCACCGTGCCGGCGGGAGCCGTCGCCGTCCTCGGCGGCGGTGCGATACTCACCGGCGTCGTCGGCCCGAACTGGGAGTGGATGCTCGACGGCTACAACGCGACGCTGTTCGCCGACATCGTCATCCCCTCGATGGTGATGTTCGCGTCGCTGCTGACCGGGTGGGCCGCTGCCAAGACCTACGGCGGCTACGGCGCGCGCGGCCGCCACATCGGGGCGTACACGCTCATCTACCTGGTCGTGCTGGGGATCCTCGCGGTGTTGCTCGCCCTCATCGCGTTCGTCGTCTTCAAGGGGGTCGGACCGCTCTTGCGCGGGTTCTCCGTCGGCGGCCAGTCCCTCATCAGCTGGCCGTTCCTCACGAACGGCGCGGGCCTGCTGGAAGACCCCAAGGGCATCTTCCCGGCCATCGTCGGCACCGTCTGGCTGGTCGTCGGTGCAGTCGCCTTCGCCATCCCGACGGGCGTCGGGGCAGCCGTCTTCCTCAGCGAGTACGCCGAACAGGGGCCGTTCACCCGCGTCGTCGAGATCGCGACCAACGGTCTCTGGAGTACGCCCAGCATCGTCTTCGGACTGTTCGGTGCGGCCTTCCTCATCCCGCGATTCGGCAACTCGAAGTCGATCATCGCCGGGCAACTCACCCTCGGGTTCATGCTCCTGCCACTGGTGCTCATCACGAGCCGCGAGGCGATCCTCGCGGTGCCCGACGAGTACCGCGACGCCAGCGCCGCCCTCGGGGTCTCGAAGTGGCAGACCATCCGCAGCGTCGTCGTGCCCGCCGCGATACCGGGTATCACCACCGGCGTCATCCTCGGCGTCGGCCGGATCGCTGGCGAGACGGCGCCGATCCTGCTGACGACCGGCGGCGGCGTCCTCCCGGCGAAAGGCTCGGCGCCGGCCGTCCTCTCCAGTTTCGAGGTCACGCCGCTGTCGCCACCGTTCGTCTCCAACCCGGCGCTGATGGAGGCGAGCAGCGCGCTGCCCTACCAGCTGTACGCGCTCATCACCGCGGGCCTGGGCGGCGACCTGCCCGAGGGCGTCGAGTGGGGCGTCGCGCTGACGCTGTTGCTCGTCGTCCTCTCCTTCTACGCCATCGGGATCGGGACGCGCTACTACTTCCGCAGGAAACTCCACCAATGAGTCAGACCGACACCACCGACACCGCAGGGACCGACACCGACGCGACCGACAGTACCGCGACCGGGGGCGACCAGCCCCTGACGACCACCGCCGGCGAGAGTGAAGAGGAGATCCGCGAGGAGTGGACCGACTACCGCTTCGAGGGCGAGCCGAAACTCGCCGTCGAAGACCTCAACGTCTGGTACGGCGACGACTACGCCCTCCAGAGCGTCTCGATGGATATCCCCGAGAAGAGCGTCACGGCGCTGATCGGTCCCTCGGGCTGTGGGAAGTCCACGTTCCTGCGCTGCCTGAATCGCATGAACGACCGGATCCGCGCGGCCCGCATCGAGGGATCGGTCGAACTCGACGGCCGGGAGATCTACCAGGACAGCGCCGACCTCGTCGAGTTGCGCAAGCGCGTGGGCATGGTGTTCCAGGCGCCCAACCCGTTCCCCAAATCCATCCGGGAGAACGTCTCCTACGGCCCGCGCAAGCACGGCGACATCCGGACGGGCCTGCTGGCGCGACTGACCGGTCGGTCGGACCGCGAGCAAGAGAACGAACTCGTCGAGCGGTCGCTCCGACAGGCCGCACTGTGGAGCGAGGTCGAAGACCGACTCGGCGACAACGCACTGGGCCTCTCCGGTGGGCAGCAACAGCGTCTGTGCATCGCTCGCTGTCTCGCCGTGGACCCGGAAGTCATCCTGATGGACGAACCCGCCTCGGCCCTCGATCCGATCGCCACCTCGAAGATCGAGGACCTCATCGAGGACCTCGCGGAGGACTACACGGTCGTCGTCGTCACCCACAACATGCAACAGGCTGCCCGGATCTCGGACCAGACGGCCGTCTTCCTCACCGGCGGCTACCTCGTCGAGTACGACGAGACGGACAAGATCTTCGAGAACCCCGAGAGCCAGCGCGTCGAGGACTACATCACCGGCAAGTTCGGATAATGGCTCGCGAGGAGTACCGGGCGGCACTGGCGGAGTTGCGCGCGGACGTCCGGGCGTTCGGCGCGGACGTCGTCGACCACCTGGAGGACGGCCTGCGTGCGCTCGCCGAGGCCGACACGGACCTCGCAGCGGAGGTCGTCGCGGCCGACGACGTCATCGACGAGCGCTACCTCGCCCTGGAGAGCGACTGCGTGGATCTGCTGGCGCTCCAGCAACCGGTCGCCAGCGACCTCAGGACCGTGGTCGCGTCGTTCAAGATCCTCACCGACCTCGAACGGATCGCCGACCTGGGGACGAACTTCGCCGGCTACGCGCTGTCGGCCGCCGGCGAGACCGAACCCGACAGGCTCGACACCGTGGACGTCACGGCCATCGGCGACCTGGCGAGCGAGCAGGTGGTCGCGGCGCTGGACGCCTACGCGGACGACGACGCGGCGGGCGCCCGGACGGTCGCCGGCCGCGACGACGACGTCGACGCGCTCTGTCAGCGCGCCAGCGAGACCGTCGTTCGCGAGCTCGTCGAGGACGAGGCCGGCCGGGACGCGTGGTCGGTCGAGCGCGTCCTCGACGACGTGTCCCGACTCCTTCTGACGGTCCGTGACCTCGAACGCGTCGGCGACCACGCGGTCAACATCGCCGCCCGAACCGTCTACATGGCCGAGAGTGACCCCGAGCTGATCTGACTCCATGAAAACCCGAAAACTCCAGCAGGTCGGCGGCGGCACGTACACCGTCTCGATCCCCAAGGAGTGGGCCGACGAGCACGCCCTCGAGGCGGGGATGGAACTGCACCTCTACACCCACACCGACGGCTCGATCGTCGTCCGGACGACCGAGCGCGACGGGGACGGACTCGCGAGTGTCACCATCGACGTGACGGGCGACCGGCCGGAACCCGTCGAGCGAGCGCTCGTCGCGGCCCACGCCGTCGGCTTCGAGACGGTGACGCTGCGCCCCGACGGGGTGTTCACCCGCGAGCAGCGCCGGGCGGCGCGGTCGGTCGTCCGCGACCTCGTGGGGACGGACCTGCTGGCCGAGACCGACGAGGAGATCACCGTCCAGCACCTGCTCGACGCCTCGACCGTCTCCGTGCGCCAGTCGGTCGTCCAGTTGCAGTTCACCGCGCTGTCGGTCCACCGCGAGGCGACCACCGCGGTCGTCGAGGGCGACGTGTCGCCGGACCGTATCCGCGAGCGCGCCGCCGAGGCCGACCGCCTCGCCCGGATGGTCAGGCGCCACGCCGCCCGCTCGCTCACCTCCTTCTCGGAACTCGACAGGCTGGGTGTCTCGCGCACCGAACTGTTCGACTACGAGGCCACCGCACGGCCCCTCCGGCGGGTGGCTCGCGAGGCGGTCCGCACCGCGGAGGCCGCCGAGGGGCTCTCCGCCCCGCTGCCGCCGGCGGTGGCCGACACCGTCGAGGAGACGGCCGGGACGTCCCGGACCGTGGTCGAGGAGGCGACCACCGCGGTACTCGACGGGCCGGACGCCGCGACGGCCCACGCAGCCCTAGACGCCCACGACGAGACTGTCGAGACGGTCACGGCCGCGACCGCTGCGCTGTTCGACGCCTCGGCGGCCCCGTTCGACGGTGCTGCGTCGCGTCCCGGCGACCCCGCGGCGAGCGACGGCGGCGTCGCGGCCGACCGGCGTGGCCCCGCCCGGGCCGCCGCGACGAGTCGCGTCCTCGACTCGGTGCGCCGGACAACCGAGTGTGGCGCCACCGTCGCCGAGGTGGCGCTCCAGGCCGCCGTCCGTGCCCAGCAGGAGTGACCTGTGCCGGACGCCCGGGTCGCCGGCACGGCGGTTTCCCGGACCGTCGACGCGGCGGTTGCCCGCGCGTAACAACGTATCCCGGGCAACTCGCGTCGACGTATGGGTCCACACGATACCCCTCCATCTTGGGGGGACCGCCGATGACCGACGACCGGGTTCGCGTGGGCGTGTTGAGCCTCCACAACAGCAAGGAGACGAAAGCGATCCTGAACGCGGTCGACGCGCTCGGACACGACCCCGAGTGGCTGCGCGCGGAGAACACCGTGGTTCGCTTCGGAACCGGAACGGCCGACCTCGTGCCGGACGTGGACGTGATCGCCAACCGACTGCTCCTCTCGAACACGGACCAGCCGGCCGAGGATCTCGGGCTGGCCCGGACGCTGGCGCAACTCCGGCCGATGCTGAACACTCCGGAGGCGACCGCGCGGGCGTCCCACAAGACGGCCGCCGCGACCGCACTGGCCGACGCGGGGCTACCGGTGCCCCGGACGGCGCTCGCACTCAGCGACGCGAAACTCTCCCGACTCCGGGAAGAGTTCGGCGACGAGGCCGTCTACAAGACCGCGATCGGGACCCACGGCGGCGGGGCCTGGAAAGTGCGCTCGAGCGACCCGCTCACCGCCAGGGTCGGCAGGCGGCGCGCGTTCCTGCAGGAACTCGTCGGCCGAGCGGGCGAGCGGCCCCGGGACCTGCGCGTGTACGTCGTCGACGGCGAGGTGGTCGGCGCCATGTTCCGCTACGCCGCCGCGGGTGACTGGCGGACGAACGTCGCCCGCGGCGGCGACGTCGAGGACGCGACCGACTCGGTCTCCGAGGGTGTCCTCGACGTCGCGCGGGAGGCGACCACGACGCTCGGTCTGGACTACGCCGGCGTCGACCTGATCGAGGGCGAGACGGGCTGGTACGTCCTCGAGGTCAACCCCACGGCGGGGTTCAAAGGGTTCTACCGGGCGACGGGCGTGAGTCCGGGGCCGTACATCGCCCGGCAGGCCGTCGAGCGAGCAGGCGGGTCCGTCGACGACGACCGCGTGGCGACACTCGCGTCGACGCTCGACGATTCGGTGCCGGCCTGCAAGCCGGCGCCGGAACGGGTCTCTCCGGGTGAGGTCGTCACGATCGGATTCACCGAACAGGTCGTCGTCAGCGGCACGACCGGGACCAGGACCGTCGTCGCCAAGTCCGACTCCGGAGCCAGCAGGACGAGCATCGACCTCCGCCTCGCGGCCGATATCGGCGCCGGCCCCATCCACACCGTCTCCCGTGTCCGCTCGGGGAGCTCGAGAGAGGCCAGGAGCCGCCCGGTCGTCGACCTCGTCGTCGGGATCGGCGGCGCCCAGTACACGGTCGCCGCGAACATCGAGGACCGGACGCACATGCGCCACCCGCTCTTGCTCGGTCGAGACGTCCTCAAGTACTACCATCTGGACGTCAGTCGCCAGGTCGACGACGGCACCGGCCACACCGACGAGGAGTGACCCACTACACCAGTCGGGTCACCCACCTCGAACTCGTCAGGCCCGGTACGAGCGTCTTACCGCCGGCACGAAAGTCCTACCGCCGGGAAAGAAGTCGGTACCACCGAAACGGTGGCCGCCGTCGACAGTACGCAGTCTATATTGATATCTGTCCGGCGAATCCACGCAACCGGAATGACACGGACGAGTCGCTGTGAGTGTCCGCTGTGTGACTTCGAAGACGACCGGACGACTGTGTACACCCACCTCCAGACCGCCCACCGAAAGAGCGAACTGAGCCGGAACCTACTGGACGAGGCGTACGGGCAGGCGACGCCGCTCCGGACGGGGGCTGGCACCGGGGACTAACTCCGGGCACGGGGTCAGCGACGGACGCGCGACCCGGCGGGACGACGCTACGGAGCGTACGCACGGCGCCGAAAGCGTAGACACGCGTCGAGTCGCTACGCGGTGTCGAGCGCGGCCGACCGGTGGTCCTCGAGCGTCGCCTGGACGCCCCCCCAGTCGACCGGTGGCCGGCGGTCGTCGAGCGCGTGTTCGAACGTCGTGACGCGGTCGCCGAAGCGACGGCGCCAGGCCGGCTCGGCCACCGCAGCGAGCCAGTCCTCGAGTCCCGACGCCCGCACGTCCAGCGAGTTCAGACGCCCCTCGACGTCCTCGAGTACCTCGTCGCGCTCCTCCGTTCCTGTTCCCTCGTCGGGGCGTTCGTCGGCCTCGCGGTCGGCCCACGTCTGGAGGTCGTCGAGCTCGTATCGGAGGTCGGCGAGCAGGAGTCCGGCGACGCGGACGCGCAACGCGGCGTCGAACCAGGCGAGCTGCGAGTCCTCGATCGCCTCGCCGCCGACGAGGGTCGGTATCTCCCCCGCTTCGGCATCGTCGAGCGCCTCGGCGACCTCTTTGAGCTCGTCGAGCATCGACTCGACGGCGTCGACGTCCTCGTCGAGGCGCTCGGCGCGGGTTCCGGCGTCCGAGAGCCACCGGTCGAACTCGCGGTCCACCTCGAGGTAGAGGTCGTCGACCGCCTGCTGGACGGCGTTCGCCGCGCCCGTCACCTCGGCGCAGTCCCGACCGATAGCGTACAGCGAGCCGTCGGGGTCGCGGTCGACCGCCTCGCCCAGTTGCTCCTGAACGGCATCGAGGCGCTCTTCGAGCGCAGCCAGTTCGGCCGCGTACTCGTCGAGTCGCGCCCGGACGACGGGCAGGTCCGCGACCGGTTCGGCCGTCTCGCGAGCCTCCTCGAGTGCCTGCTCGGCGACGTCGAGGCGCGTCTCGGGCGTCGCGACCACCTTCGAGAGTTTCGCCAGCGCGTCCTCGACGGCGTCCGCCGTCAGGACTTCGTCGTCGCTGACGTAGTAGAGTGCCCGCCGGACGGTCTCGGGGTCGCGGTCCGGGTCGGCCTCGACGACGGCCTCGACCGCCTCGTCGATACCCAGCCCCTCCAGCGAGGGGTGGTCGACGTCGGTCTCCGCCGTTCCAGGTCCCGTGGAGTCGGGTCCGTCGGTCCCCTCGGCGTCGTCCTCGCTCATGTCCGGTAGTTCCGCTGGCGCGCGGTTATAGGTTACCGTCCCTGTCCGGCGGCGACCTTTTACTCACGGCGCCCCGAGTGCCGGGCGTGCAGGAGTTCGGCTTCGAACTCGCGCTGTGTCGGGCCCTCGAACGCGAGCGGCCGGACCGCCTCTACGCCCGACAGCTCGGCGGCGGCGTCCGCGGCCGCCGGGTCGTGGACGTCGTCGCCCTCACCCCCGGTCCCGAGTTCGACGCCCGCCGGGCGATCACGCCCGAGACGATCCCGCCGCTGGCCGTCGAGAGTTCGGTCGGCCCGGGAACGGCTGTCAGACCCGCTGACGCCTTGGACTGTCACCCCGACCGGGCGCGTACGGTCGCCGAACGCGCCGCCGACGTGGGTTTCTTCGAGCGCACCCGCCGGGACGGCCACACCGTCGTCCGGCAGGCGATGCGCTACCCCGACTGGGTCGGCGAACTGGTCGCCATCGAGAACAAGCCCGACCTCGATACCCCGGGTGACCTGCGCGACCAGCTCCGGACCGACGTCTCGCTCGGACTCTTCGACCGGGTCGTCCTCTGTACGGATTCCTACGTCACCCGCGCGCACCTCAATCGCTTCCCCGACGCCGTGGGCGTCTGGCGGTTCGACCCCGAGAGTGGGGACCGCGAGATAATCCGGGAAGCCGACCCACTGTCCGTCGACGGGCCGGGCGTCGAACTGCTCGAGCGCCACCCCGGTCGGACCGACGTCCGCGTCGTCGAACCCGACGAGAAACGACGACAGCGCCGTCGGGTCGCCGAACGCGCCTACGGGAAAGGGTGGCGGCCCGACCTGCCGGCGTGTGCCCGGTGTACCCCGGCCGAGGCGCCGGTCGGCGACGCGTCCGAAGAACGCGGCGGGGTGGACACCGACGTGGCCGACGCGTTCCCCTGGTGTAGCCACCACGAGCGGTTCGTCCGCCCGGCCGCCGACTGCGGCCCCGACTGTGCGGGCTACGACCCCTCGGATGCTCCCGAGACCGACCGCGAGACGTTGCGGGCCGAGCACAGCCCCTGGGACCCCGACCCCGACGGCGTTCGACGCCGGCAGGTCGGCCTCGACAGGTTCGAGTGACTCACCCCCTCTCCGTGTCCCCACGGGTCGTGCCGTCCGCGGCATCGGCACGTTCGTCGCCGGTTCGCCGTCGCAGATAGCGGTTTCCCAGCACGTAGACGGCGGTGAAGACGACGACGAACACCGCCGTCTCGACGGGCGCGATCGCTCCGTCGAGGACGAACTGGACGCCGACGTACGCGAGGGCGGCCCCGGCCGCGACGATCGCCGTCGCGAGGACCGGCTGTTCGACGAGGATGTCGTCCGCTTCCATGTTCATAGCCCCTACACGGCACTGGCCGGGCAAAACCCTTCGGGGCCGGTTTCCGATGGTGTTCAGAGTAGGACGTGAGTGAGACCGCCGCGACCAGCGTGAAAGCCCCGCCTCGGTCGACTCGGGCGGCTCGCTGCGCTCTCGGCCTTCGGCCTGCGGTGCTTGCGTCGCCGGCCTTCGT
>Ga0207770_100208_pt1 | contig 41219 bp, 47 predicted proteins | sample A23E2SouthBayCA_FD_187729 | JGI IMG/M metagenome (GOLD analysis project Ga0207770, IMG submission 187729) | Aerobic enrichment media microbial communities from Eden Landing Ponds, California, USA - A23 E2 (SPAdes) | ecosystem: Environmental > Aquatic > Marine > Unclassified | place: Emeryville... | reverse complement strand
GAGGCCGGCGCGAGCCGCTACGGCGTGGCCGACCTCCGGGCGCTGGCCGAACACACGCACACGTTCGAGTCGCGGTACCTCGACGGCCTCGTCGGTCCGCTCCCCGAGGCCGAGTCCGTCTACGAAGCGCGCTCACCGGCCGCCCACGCCGACGGGATCGAGGCGCCGCTGCTCGTCCTCCAGGGCGGGGAGGACCGTGTCGTCCCGCCGGCACAGGCCGACGACATGGTCCGGGCGCTCGTCGCCGACGACGTGCCCTACGCCTACGTCGAGTTCGCGGAGGAACGCCACGGGTTCCGCCGGTCCGAGGCGCGACGGCGAGCCCTCGAAACCGAACTCGGGTTCTACGCCGCCGTGTTCGACCTCGACCCCGCGGACGTCGAACCGCTGGCACTCGACAGGGGCACCTACGAGAAACGGTCGGTCTCGGTCGAAGACGAGTAGCGCGTGAGGACCACAGCCGGTCACAAGTGACGGATACGGCGGCGAGTGAGCGCCCCAGGACCCACGTGCGACTCTCCGCGAGGGAAAGGATGTTTACGCTCGCGCCGCGTTCGCCCCGCCAATGAGCGAGTCGGACGGGCCGATGCAGGTCGACGACCCGAACTACCACAGCGAGAACCACACCGCCGCCCAGACCTGCGGGTGGACAAAAAACGCCCTCAAAGGAGAGGGGAAATGTTATAAAAATATATTCTATGGGATAGAGAGCCATCGGTGCATCCAGATGACGCCGGTCGTCAAGTGCAACGAGCGCTGTGTCTTCTGCTGGCGGGACCACGCGGGCCACGCCTACGAACTCGGCGACGTCGAGTGGGACGACCCCGCGGCCGTCGCGGACGCCTCTCTCTCCCTGCAGCGGAAGATCCTCTCAGGCTTCGGCGGCAACGATGCCGTCCCGCGCGAGCGCTTCGACGAGGCGATGGAGCCGCGCCACGTCGCCATCTCGCTGGACGGCGAACCCTCGCTGTACCCCTACCTCCCGGAACTCATCGAGGAGTTCCACGACCGCGACATCACCACGTTCCTCGTCTCGAACGGGACGAAACCCGAGGTACTGGCGGAGTGTGACCCCACGCAACTGTACGTCAGCGTCGACGCCGCCGACCGCTGGACGTTCGATAGTACTGTGAAGGCCGTCGAGGACGACGCCTGGGAACGACTCGTCGACACGCTGGACGTCCTCGCCGACAAAGACGAGACGCGCACGGTCCTGCGGACGACGCTCGTCAAGGGTCACAACATGCACCACCCCGAGTGGTACGCGACGATGTTCCGGCGCGCGGACCCGGACTTCGTCGAACTCAAAGCCTACATGCACGTCGGCCACTCCCGCGGGCGTCTGGACCGCGATTCGATGCCCGACCACGACGAAGTCCGGGCGTTCACCGAGGACGTGCAAGAACACATGCCCGACCACGACGTCATGAAGGAAGTCCCGGTCTCGCACGTCACACTCCTCTCGCAGACCGACGACACCTGGGTGCCCAAACTGAACAAGGACAGCGACTTCTGGGCGCGAGACCCATACGCGGGCGACTGACGATACCGGGCTAGCTTGCGGATCGTCCGCTGGTTCCGTTCTCGCTGTGAAAAACAGTCAACCACTGGCGTGATCGGGCGCAATATCGAGATACGATCGGAGACTCGGGTGAGGTTTTCAAACGATATAATCAGGCGGCTAGAGTAATATATCGGTTCGATAGACTGTCGAGCAGAACAGGTATGGCAGGCATACTGAGTGCACTGAGTCCGATGGAGATCGCGGTGGCGACGGTGGCCCTCGTTGGGCTCGTGCCAGTCGTCGTGCAGTACCGCGAGCGGTCGAAGTGGTTCGCGCTGGGCTACGGGACGCTCGTGGCCGCGGCGCTCGCGACGAACCTCGAAGCACTGTTTCTGGGAGACGTTCTCAATCTCGTCGAACACGGCGTCGGGCTGATGGGCGCCGGGCTGGCGTTCTTCGCGGCGGCGTACGTCCACCGGCAGCGGATCCTCGAACGGAACGAGACCGGTCGGGCCGCCCTCGAAGGGGACGGAGTCGAGACCGATGGTTGAGATCACCGTCTTCTTCGACCTCGTCGCGGCCGTCGCCTTCGGTGGGGCGGTCGTCTACGGCACCCTGAACTACCGGGACACGGAGGTCCAGCGGGGGTTCTGGGGCAACTTCTCGTTCGGAGCGCTGCTGGGGTTCATGTGGACGAGCGCAGTCTTGCTGGAGTGGGTCGGGTTCCTGCCGACGATAATGGACCCGATGAGCGTGGCGCTGCTGGCGACCACCGTCGGGGTGTACGCCGTCGGGTCGACCGGGACGATGGCCGTCGTCGACGACATGGAGCAGGCGACCGCGGAGGCCGACGAGGCCCGCCAGGAGGCTATCCAGTTGCAGGAGGACGCACAGGACGCCCGGCTGGAGGCCGAACAGGCACGGGAGGACGCCGAGGCCGCCCGCGAGGAGGCCGAACGCGAGCGCGAGGAAGCGCGACGACTCAGTGAGACGCTCGAACGGAACGCCGACGAGTTCGGCGAGGTCATGGACGCGGCGGCGGCGGGCGACCTGACCCGCCGGATGGACCCCGAAAGCGAGAGCGCGGCGATGACCGCAATCGCCGAGTCGTTCAACGCGATGATGGACGACCTGGCCGGGACGCTCCGGCAGGTTCGCTCCTTTGCCGACGACGTCCAGCGCGCCAGCGACGAGGTGACCACGAGCGCGACGGAGAGCCAGTCGGCCAGCGAGGACGTCGCCGGGTCGATGCAGTCGATCTCGGCCGACGCCGACCGCCAGAACGAGAACCTCCAGGAGGTCGCCTCGGAGATGAGCAGCCTCTCGGGTGCCGTCGAGGAGGTCGCTGCCTCGGCCGACCAGATGGCCCACACCACCAGCGAGACGGTCCAGACCAGCGAGCGAGCCCGGGAGTCGGCGGGCGAGGCCATCGACGAGATGGACGCCATCCAGCGCAAGGCGGACGATACGGTCGCCGAGGTGGAGTCGCTGGCCGACGAGATGGACGAGATCGGCGAGGTGGTCGACATGATCGCCGACGTCGCCGAACAGACGAACATGCTCGCGCTCAACGCCTCCATCGAGGCCGCCCGTGCCGGTGAAGCCGGCGAGGGCTTCGCCGTCGTCGCCGACGAGATCAAGGGACTGGCCGGCGAGGCCGCGGAGGCGACCGACGAGGTCGAACGGCTCATCACCGACATCCAGGACTCGACGGACGGCACGGTGGTGAACATCCGCGAGATGGGCGAGCGTGTCGACGACGGCACGATGACCGTCGAAGCGGCACTCGACGCCCTCGACGAGATTGCCGACAACGTCGCGGCCGCCAACGACAGCATCCAGGAGGTGAGCGACGCGACCGACGACCAGGCCGCATCGACCGAGGAGGTCGCCTCGATGGTCGACGACGTCGCCGACACCTCGCGAGCGATAAACGCCGAGTCCGACCAGGTGTCGGCCGCCGCCGAGGAACAGACCGCCTCGCTCACCCAGGCCGCCAGCGACGCGCGCTCGCTGTCCGACCAGGCCGACGACCTCCGCGGACTCGTCCAGCAGTTCGTCATCGACGACCACGCCGGAACCGGCGCCGCTGCCCGCGCCGCCACCGACGGCGGCCCGACCGGACCCGGATCCGAAGACTGATCCCGCCGCCGGACTCGCGTTCACCGTTGCCAACAGATCTGTTACGCATCCCGTTTTCGGTACCCTTATCCGGTCGTGACGGCAACGGTCGGGTATGACAGGAGTGACGGCATCGGCGGTGGGCCACGCCGAGCTGGCGACGCTGAAGTCGCTGGCGCTGGAACACGGCCTCGACGGCGAGGCGAAGATCTCGTGTTCGGCGCTGGCCGACCGGCTCGACGCCTCGACCCAGACCGCCTCGCGGCGTCTCCAGCGGCTGGACGAAGCCGGACTGCTCGAACGGGAGATCGTCGGCGACGGGCAGTGGGTCGCGGTGACAGAGGCGGGCGAGCGGGCCCTGCAACGGGAGTACGCCGACTACCGGCGTATCTTCGAGCGCGACGCCGAGGTCGAGGTACACGGCGAGGTGACCAGCGGGATGGGCGAGGGACGCCACTACATCTCGCTGTCGGGGTATATGCGCCAGTTCGAGGAGAAACTGGGGTACGAGCCCTTCCTCGGGACGCTGAACGTCGAACTCGACGACGAGAGCGTCCGCGAGCGTGGCCGGCTGACCTCCTACGAGCCCGTCACTATCGAGGGCTGGGAGGACGACGAGCGCACCTACGGGCCCGCCTACTGCTATCCCGCGACGGTCGAGAACGGGGCGGGCGACGAGTACGCGGACGCACACGTTATCACGCCCGAGCGCACTCACCACGGCGACGACCAGCTGGAAGTGATCGCGCCGGTGAAACTCCGCGACGAGCTCGGCCTGGACGACGGGTCGACGCTCACCGTCTATGTCACCGAACAGTGAATCCTCGCCGGGAGCCGAGACGATGAGCCAGGACGCCGCCGGCAGCGTCGAGCGTGCCGTCGAGGCCGTCCGCCGGGGCGAGCCCGTACTCGTCCACGACGCCGCCGACCGCGAGGGCGAGACCGACCTCATCTACCCCGCCGGCGCCGTCACGCCCGACGCCGTCGCACGCATGCGCAACGACGCCGGCGGGCTGGTCTGTGTCGCCCTCTCCGATAGCGTCGCCGAGGCCTTCGCGTTGCCCTACCAGCAGGAGGTCCTCGACCACCCGGCCGCCGCCGACCACGACCTGGGGTACGACGAGCGCTCGTCGTTCTCGGTCACCGTCAACCACCGCGACACCTACACCGGGATCACCGACGACGACCGCGCCCTGACCATCACACGCCTCGCCGAGGCCGCCGTCGACCCGGAGAGTGTTGACTTCGCCGGCGAGTTCCGCGCACCCGGCCACGTCCACCTGCTGCGGGCCGCCCCCGGGCTGGTCGCCGACCGCGAGGGCCACACCGAACTCGCACTGGTCCTCGCTGCGGCCGCCGGCCAGCCCCCCGCGATGGTCGTCTGTGAGATGCTGGACGACGAGACCGGCGGTGCGCTCTCGCCGACCGCCGCGCGCGCCTACGCCGAGCGCCACGACCTCGTCTACGTCGAAGGTCGGGACGTCATCGCCGCGCTGAGTGAGGCCGTCGAGTCGGGCGACTGAAGCGTCACCCACTCCGAGTGCCGGTGATGACGACGCGACGACGATTTCTCGCTGGGGCGGGTGCCGGCGTACTGGCCACCCTCGCCGGCTGTTCCGGGGGGTCAGACGGCTCGGAGCTGCCAGAGGGAGACGTCCAGGCCGGCCCGGAGGGGACGACCGTCTTCGACCCCGAGGAGGTCACCGTCGGCGTCGGCGACACCGTGACGTGGGTCTTCGCCAGTCCGAACCACAACGTCTCGGCCGTCCCCGACCACGCTCCGCAGGTCTCCCTGCCCGACGGCGCCGACCCGTTCGCCAGTTACGGCGCCGACGGCAGCCCCAACGAAGTCGCAGAGCAGGGCACGACCTACGAGTACACCTTCGAGACGCCCGGCGAGTACACCTACGTCTGTGTCCCCCATCTCCGTCAGGGAATGGTCGGCACCGTCGTCGTCGAGGAGTGAATCTCATCGGGTCGACGACCGCAGTGGCGCGCGCCGTCGAGCGTGCCTGACCAGGAGGGAAGGCCGCGAGACGGAAGCGCGAGGGATGAGCGAGCGAACGGAGTGAGTGAGCGAATCGGCTGGGGAGGCCTGTGGCCTGCGGTGCTGTGCGGGGCGGGACCTGGCGGACTGAAAGGGCGAGGGCCGGCGCGGTGAGCGGAGCGAACGGAGTCGCTGTGCGGGCACTATCCGACCGAGAGGAGGATATCCCGCGTAGCGGCCGCGAGCGGGTCGAGGGCTTTCGGCGCACAGGGTCGAGTGCGGGCACAACCACAGTTAGCAAACGGACACGTCCCGAACTCACTCGGAGAGGAACATCCCTTTCGAGACGGGACGGGTCTCCTCGAAGCCCCACTGCTCGTAGAAGCCGTCGATATCGGCCATCAGGTTGATGTAAGCCGTCTCGGGAGCCTCGGCCTCGATGTACGCCACCAGTGCGTCCATCAACTGACTCCCCAGCCCCTGGCCCTGGTGGTCGGGGTGGACGACCATGTCACAGATGTAGTACACGATACCCCCGTCGCCGATGATCCGGGCCATCCCGACCGTCTCGTCGGTGTCGGTCTCGACGACCGTCACGCCGTAGACGGTGTTGGGCAAACCGCGCCGGGCGGCTGCCAGCGATTTGGGGTTCATGTCGCCGGCCGCCCGGAGTTCGACGTAGCGCTCGGGGTCGGGCACTGTCTCCCGTAACTCGTAGGGCATGATCAGCGCGATTCCAGCGACATGACCCGCACCCGCCCGACGCCGTCGAAGTTCCGGAGCGCGTAGACGAGTTCGCGCACTCGCTCGACGGGGCCGCGACAGAACACGGCCTCGAGACACCACTCGCCCTGGTGGGTGTGACTCGTGGTGTCGATGACGTCCTGGTAGTCGTGCTGGACGGTGTGCAGGTCCTCGATGACCTCGTGGTGGTCGTAGTCGAACGCCACCAGCGCGGCGACGTCGCCCGAGAGCGATTCGAGGGTGGTGTGGGCCTCGACGTACTCGCGGATCGCCTCGCGGACCGCCCGCGAGCGCGAGTCGATACCCTCGGCCTCCCAGACGGCGTCGAACGCCTCCAGGTCCTCGTCGGCGATGTTGACGGTCGTTCGCATCACTGGAGTCTCGCCCCCGTCCTACATCAGTGCGTCGTCGCTCGCTCCGCCACCGGCGACCCTCGAGTATCAAATAGAACATCTGAAAACGGCCAGTATTAGGCCGAATCACGCCGCTGTTATCAGAACACGAAACCACTATGGGAGTGTTTTGTCGACGAGACGCGTCGGGAGAAGTATGCGAGCGGAGGCCGGCGGCGCGGGGCTGGACGGCCGTGAGCGCGCGGTGTCGCCGGTAGTGGGGGTAGTGCTGTTGACGGCGATCGCGGTCGTGCTGGCGGGGGTCGTCGCGACGCTGGCGCTCGGGTTCGAGGACAGGTTGCGGGACCCGGCACCCAGCGGTGGGTTCGACCGCGAGTACGCCCCGAGTGGCGCGGACAGCACGGCCGACCGGCCGTACGTGACGATCACCCGTTGACCCGGGTGTCGGTGGCGTGTGAGAGCGGTATGTTCTCGCCCCAGATCAGCCCATAACAACCCCTTACTGGCCACGAGGCGTCGATCCAGTGATGCCCGGACTCGACGGCACGCTGGGGCTGTTCGCCGGCGCGGTCGCGCTCGGCATCGTCCACGGTGCCGAACCGGGACACGGCTGGCCGATCGCCGCGACCTACGCGCTGGACCGGAAACGAACCTGGTTCCACGGCTTCGCCGCCAGTTTCCTCCTCGGGCTGGGCCACCTGATCAGCTCCATCGCCGTCGTCGTCGTCTTCTTCCTCGCGAAGGACTACTTCGGGCTCACGCAGATCGGCTGGATCCGCTACGTCGCCGGTGTGTTGCTCATCGCACTCGGCGTTCGGGAGTACCGCCACGGGCACAGCCACTCCCACGGGTTCGGAGGCGCCGACGACGGTGACCACTCCCACGACGACCGCTCGCATTCGCACGATGACGGCCACGACCACCCCCACGACGGCGGGCACGGTCACGACCATGGGCACGACCACGACGACGGGCACGACCACGACCATGAGCACGACCACGGCGACGGGCACAGTCACGACCACCTCTCGACGGAGGACGTCGACGAGCGCGGGCTGTGGGGCATCGTCAGCGCCGCGTTCGTGCTGGGATTCGCCCACGAGGAGGAGTTCGAGATCATCGGCCTCTGTCTCGGGTCGAACCGCTGTCTCGAACTCATGCTCGTCTACGCCGTCGCGGTGCTGGTGGCGCTCGTGGCGCTGACCCTGCTGCTCGTGGCGGGCTACGAACGCTACGAGGACCGCGTGGGCCGCCTGGCCGAGCACTTCCCGACTATCTCCGCTGTCGTGTTGATACTCATCGGTCTCGGGTTCATCGTCGGCGTGGTGTGAGTCGGGTCGAAGGCTGTCGATCCGCCAGGAGAGCAGTACCACACAGCACCGCAGGCCACAGGCCTCCCCAGCCGATTCGCTCACTCACTCCGTTCGCTCCGATGCTCATCCACTGGAAGACTCGCTTCGCTCACGGGTCACTTCGTTCGCCGTTCGCATCGGGGCGCTCACTGCGCTTGCGCCCCGCACCGCTCGTCTTCCAAGCCTTCGTTCGCTTCGCTCACGAAGACCTCGCGCTTCCGCCTCGCGACGGGACGCGAGACGGCGCGCGCCACGACTGTGAGTCGACCGGCAGACACACTCGAGAGACACACACGACCGTTCGCCACCCACGCCAATCGTGAACACTCATTACGGCGGCGTGGCAACCGGGAGGTATGAGTAGCGAACGGGCCACCGAGGCGGGCCGAACGGGCAGGTATAAGCGCGCGGCGCTTCTCAGCGGGGCACAGACATGAGCGAGCGACCGGAGATGTACGAGGGCGTCGACACCATCTGGATGGACGGCGAGTTCGTCGACTTCGACGACGCGAACGTCCACGTCCTCACGCACGGACTGCACTACGGTACCGGCGTCTTCGAGGGCGTGCGCTGTTACGACACCGTCGACGGCCCCGCCATCTTCCGCTGGGAAGAACACCTCGAACGACTCTACGACTCCGCCAAGCCCTACGACATCGACATCCCGTTCGACCCCGAGGAGATCACCGAGGCCACCGTCGAACTCATCGACCGCGAGGGCCTGGAGTCGTGTTACATCCGGCCCATCGCCTTCTACGGCTACGGTCCCCTGGGGCTGAACCCGTCGAACTCCCCGGTCAAAGTGGCCATCGCCGTCTGGCCCTGGGGCGCGTATCTGGGGGAGAAAGCACTCGAAGAGGGCGTCGACGTCGCCGTCTCCTCCTGGCGCAAGCACTCCTCCAGTCAGATCCCGACGAACGCCAAGACGACCGGCGCGTACGTCAACAGCGTCCTGGCCTCCCTCGAAGCGAAGGGCAACGACTACGTCGAGGCGATCGTCCTCAACAAGGAGGGCAACGTCGCCGAGGGCCCCGGCGAGAACCTCTTTCTCGTCCGGGACGGCGAAATTTATACTCCGGGTCTGGCCGAGTCGATCCTCGACGGGATCACCCGGCAGACCGCCATCGAACTCGCCGAGGACCTGGGCTATACGGTCCACGACGGCGCGACCATCTCGCGGGGGGAACTGTACACCGCCGACGAACTGTTCTTCACGGGCACGGCGGCGGAAGTCACGCCCATCCGGAACGTCGACGACAACGTCATCGGCGCCGGCACGAAGGGGCCGGTCACCGACGAGATCCAGACCGCGTTCTTCGACCTCGTCGAGGGCAAGTTCGAGGGTTACGACGACTGGTTCACGTACGTCTGACCGTCGAAAGACGGTCCGTGACCGCGCGAGAAACTGGTCCTAGACGTTCTGGTTGGCCGGGCGCTCCTCGTAGGGCTGGACGACGACGAACCCCTCGGTGCCCTGGAACCCCATCTGATATTTCTCGCCGGAACTCTGGCCGATGGAGTCGGCGAGGCTGCGCTGGGTGTTCAGACTCGGCGAGAGGTTACTGCTCCAGGCGACCGTCGCGTCGGGGTCGGTGTTGACCGGCGGGGCCAGCACCATCGGGTTGCCGTGTGTCGTGATCGCTATCATCCCGGGGCCCTCGAGGTAGACGTTGGTCAGCCCGCCGGCCTGTGCGCCGCCGACACTGCCGATCGTCCCGATGGAGTAGTCGACGCTCGTCTCGAAGGCGAGCACGTCGTTGCCGTTGACGGTGATGGACTCGCCCGCATCGAGCTGGAGGGGCTGGATCCTCTTGCCCTGGTCGGCGACGTAGACGTGGCCCTGCCCCTCGACTTTCATGATGGGCGTCCCCTCGCTGGTCGCCGCCTGCTTGATGAACCCCATGACGCCGCCCTCCGCGGAGGCTTTCCCGGTAAAGGACAGGTCGCCGTCGTAGGCGATCATCGACCCGGCCTTGGTCATCACCTCGCCGTTGACGTCGATGTCGAGCAGTTTGCTGTTCTCCAGTTCGAACCGTTCGCGACCCTCGCCGGGCGCGTTCGATGTGACGAAGTTTTCGAGATCCATATGTGAACGAAGCGGATAGCTTCTACCCTCCCTTGGTCGACATCCTACAAAAACCAGTAGGTAAGTGATACAAACGTGCTAGCTATCGTCAGTTCTCCGGGAACGCTCCGCGTGGGGCACCTCGTCGCCACTCACCGGGTCGTCGCTGGTTCCGCCGTCCAGCCTCGCCTCGATGCGCTCCATCGCCTCGCGGGTCGCCCGCAGCTCGGCGATCAGTTCGTCGAGTCGGTCGTCGCGAGGGGCGGTCCCGTCCGCGTCGGCCGCCCCCGACCCGCGGCCGCTCCGGGCGCGGTTGCCGAGTTCGGAGATGCGCTCGCGGACGGCGCGAGCGTTCCGGATGGACTGGAAGGTGATCTCCGCGCCGGAACTGCCCGCCGTCGAGATGTCGATGTTCGCGTAGTCGAACTGCTTGCCCCAGAACGACTGGTTGTACTCCGTGTTCTGGATCTTGTCGATGTCGACCGTCTCGATGTTCGTCGAGAGCACGCCCTTCTTGACGTAGAGGGACTTGGTCGTCACGACGAAGTCCGTGTTCTTGATCGACAGATACGAGAAGGGGAGCGCCAGCAGGATGACGATCCCGACGAGGAAGAACGTGAGTATCACTCCCACGATAGCGGTCCCAACGAGGCTCAACTTCACGGGTTCGCCGACCCAGACGATCTCCTCGTCGGGGTCGAGCGAGAGCCACTCGGGTTTCTCGTAACTGCTCGGGTCGCCGATGCCGTCGGTGGTGTCCGGTGTCGTGCTCATCGTTCGAAGTTCCTCGCGACGCTGTCAGCCGATTCGCGCAGGCGCCGGGCTTCGGGGAGCAACGCCTCGACGGTCTCGTCGTCGAGGACGGCCCCGCCACGCCCCTCGAAGGCGTCGCGGCCGGGTCCACCCGAGGCCGCGACGAGCGGCCCCAGTTCCTCGCGAAACCGCTGGGGGTCGTCCAGGTCCGTGATCGCCAGTTCCGTCCCGCCCCCGCCCGCGGTACTCAACAGGACCGTCCCGTAGTCGAAGAGGTTCCCGAGGACGTGCTTGCGCAGTTCCGTGTTCTGGATGCGGTCGATCCCGACCTGCGTGACCCGCTCGGAGAGCACGCCCGTCCTCTTGTAGACGTTGCTGTCGGTCAGCACGTAGTCTGTCGCACGCACCTGAAGATAGGCGATCCCCGCCCACGCGACCCCGATGAGGACCAGCAGTCCCGCGACGCTCCACACGGTCAGGAGTGCGACGCGGGTGAGGCCGCCCGCGGACAGCACCGCTGCGAACCCGACGGCGAGCACCGCCAGGACGACCGCCCCGGCCACGTGCGGGAGGATACGCCGCGTTCGAGGCTTGCCGTGCCAGACGACCGTCTCCGAGCCGTCCAGCGAGAACCAGTCCGCGTCCTCGACCATACCCGGCGAGTCGCCCGTCTGTGTGTTAAGCGTTCCGACAGTTCGGCCGTCGTCGGCGAGCGACCGACGGACGGAACTGCGTCCCCGATCGACCGCTCACCGCAGTCCACGCTCGCGTTCCCAGGCCCTGACCAGTGCCGCCAGCGTCTCGTTGACGGGGACGGGGTCGTCGGCGCGCTCGACGACCGCGCCGTTTATCGCGTCGACCTCGGTGGGACGCTCCCTCTGGAGGTCCGCGCGCATCGAGGAGACGTTCGCCGCAGTCGTCGCCGCGACCTCGGTCACCCGCTCGGCACACGCCGCCGGGTCGAGGTCGACGCCCGCCGCGCGGGCGACGCGGGCCGTCTCGCGAGCGGCCGCGCGAGACGGGCCGTTCGCCGGTCCGTCGACCAGTGCGCCGTTGTCGACACGAGCGAGCGCCGTCACCGCGTTGATCCCCGCGTTGACCGCGAGTTTCTCCCACAGTCGCCGGGGCATGTCCGCCGCCACGGTCGCCTCGATGCCCGCACTCGCTGTCGCCGCGCCCACCGACTCGGCCAGCGTCGACTCGCCACCCTCCGTGAGGCCGACGGTCACCTCACCCACGCCCGTACACTCGACGACGCCCGGGTCGACCAGTCGCGCGCCGTACGTACAGGTCCCGGCCAGCACCGGACACGACAGTGCCGCGGCCAGGCGCTCCTCGTTGCCCAGCCCGTTCTGCAGGGACCAGACCGCACCGAGCCCCCCGTCACTCTCGTCTGCCGTTCCGGCCGCCACAGCGGCCAGTGCTTCGGCGGCCACCGGCGTGTCGCCCGCCTTGACCGTCACCAGCGCGAGGTCGAAGCGCTCGTCGGGGACCGTCGTCGCTGCCCGTGGATGGACGGTCGCCGTCAGTTCGCCCTCGATCCGGAGTCCCCGCTCGCTGACCGTTGTGACGTGTGGCTCACGCCCCACGAGCGTCACGTCGTGAGCGCGGGCGAGCATCCCCCCGAGGAGACTGCCGAGGCTGCCGGCGCCGAAGACGAGGACGCGACCGCCCTCGCGCGGGACCGGCGGCCCCGCCGCAGTAACGCCGGTTCCCCCGTCGCGAGTCACGCGTGGTCAGTCCTCGATCCAGTAGTAGATCGACTCGCTCTCGGCGCCACAGGACGGACAGGTGTCCGGGATCTCGTCGATCTTCCCCATCTCGCCACACTCCCAGCAGCGCCACATCAGTTCGGCCTCGCCGGCCTGTCCCGTCGAGACGTGCTCGGCCGACATCGCCTCGATCCCCTCCTCGGTCGTCACGTAGAAACCGTGCTCGTCGAACCCCCGTACTGTGCCGAGTGCGTTCCCCTCCTCGTCGTAGACCGTCTGACCGGGGTCGACGCGAACCGCTTCGTCTCGCTCGCTCATGTGCGCCCGTACGTCCACCACACGCAAAAACGTCCGGTCGACCACCACCACCGAAGGTTCAAGTGCGGTCACGGGCCCAGGGCGGGCCATGGCCGGGGAATGCGAGTCGCGAGCGACGAGTCCCGTCGTGGGAGTCGTCGTGCTCGTCGGGCTGACGGTCGCGCTGGCGGCGGCCGGCGGGGCGGTGCTCGCGTTCGGGTCGACACTCGAGGAGCCACCGCCGCGGGCGACCTTCGAGGCGCGACTCGACGCGACCGACGGCTGGCCCGACGGGCAGCGACTGCGGGTGGTCCACGCCGGGGGCGAGTCGGTTCCGGTCGACGAGATAGCGCTCGTCGTCGACCTCGAACGGGTGGACGCCCACGCCCGGCTCTCGGAGTTCCCGACGCGGCGGCTGACGGACGCGAACGTCCGGGGGCGAGACGTCTTCGACAACGGGTACGCGGGTGTAGACGGAGCCCTCGACGCCGCTCACACCGACGGGCTGTGGGCGAGCGGCGAGCGGACCTCGATACGGGTCGCACAGGGCGAGGCCGACGTCCAGCGGGGCGACCGTGCACGGGTCACGGTGGTGCATACACCGACGAACGCGGTCCTGTCACGGACCGACCTCGTGGCTACCCGGGACCGGGAAGGATCGTTGCGCCGTCCCCGACTCCCGGACCCTCGATGGGGAGATCGGGCGCTTTCGGGCCGTCGGGTCGACGTGACAGGGGATTCGGGTATTCGCTGGTATGACAAGCCTTAATCCCGCAGGGACGCAACGTTCGGCGTCAATGGACGCATCGCTCGTCGCGTCAGTCGCGCCAGTCCTCCAGGGCGGCCTGCAGTTCGGGGGATCGGAGGTGCCAAAGAGCGTCGTCGCCGGGCTCGGGACGCTCGCGATCGTCATCCTGATCGGCCTGTCGGCGTTTTTCTCCTCTTCGGAGATCGCCATGTTCTCGCTTCCGCCCCACAGGCTGGAGGCACTCGTCGAGGACGGACGCCGCGGCGCGAAGACGCTCAAGGCGCTCAAGTCCGACCCCCACCGCCTGCTCGTGACCATCCTCGTCGGCAACAATCTCGTCAACATCGCGATGTCCTCGCTCGCGACGGGACTGCTCGCCCTCTACATGAATCAGGGCCAGGCTGTCGCGGTCGCCACCTTCGGGATCACCGCCCTCGTCCTGCTGTTCGGCGAGAGCGCGCCGAAATCCTACGCCGTCGAGAACAGCGAGTCGTGGTCGCTGCGGATCGCCCGCCCGCTCAAGTTCTCGGAGAAGGTTCTCCTGCCCCTGATCGTCCTCTTCGATTATCTCACCCGGATCGTCAACAAGGTCACCGGCGGGCGCTCGGCTATCGAGACGTCCTACGTGACTCGCGAGGAGATACAGGACATGATCGAGACCGGCGAGCGCGAGGGCGTCCTCGACGAAGAGGAACGCGAGATGCTCCAGCGCACCCTCCGGTTCAACGACACCATCGCCAAGGAGGTCATGACGCCACGTCTCGACATGAGCGCCATCTCGATGGAGGCATCCATCGAGGAGGCCATCGAACAGTGCGTCCAGGGTGGTCACGCCCGCCTGCCCGTCTACGAGGGGAGTCTCGACAACGTCATCGGGATCGTCCACCTGCGCGACCTCGTCCGCGACCTGAACTACGGCGAGGCTATCGAGAGGGACCTCGAACTCGAGGACCTCATCGAGCCGACGCTGCACGTCCCCGAATCGAAGAACGTCGACGACCTCCTCACGGAGATGCGCAAGGAACGGCTCCACATGGTCATCGTCATCGACGAGTTCGGCACCACGGAAGGGCTCGTCACGATGGAGGACCTCACCGAGGAGATCGTCGGCGAGATCCTCGAGGGTGGCGAAGAGGAGCCGATCGAGTACGTCGACGACGACACCATCGTCGTCAAGGGCGAACTCAACATCGAACAGGTCAACGAGGCCCTCGAGATCGACCTCCCCGAGGGCGAGGAGTTCGAGACCATCGCCGGGTTCGTCTTCAACCGCGTCGGCCGCCTCGTCGAGGCCGGCGAGGTCGTCGACTACGACGGCATCGAGATCCGCGTCGAACAGGTCGAGAACACCCGGATCAAGAAAGCCCGCGTCACCCGCACCGACGCCTACGACCCCACCGAGTCCGACGAGGACGCCGAGGTCGAGGTCTCCGACGACGTCTCGACCGACCAGCCCGCGAGCTGACCCCCGGTCTCTCGGGTGACGATACGACGCACGTCGAAACCCCTTCGTTTCGGGTGGAGATCCACACGTGAGAATGCCACTGCTGGTGATTTGCCGTTGCTTCGGTGACTGGTGGGCGACACCCACCGGCCGGTCAGCCCTCGATATCGGCGCGACCGCTCGTCGCACTGCGGAGTCGGTCGCGAAGGGCGGCGGCCGTCGTGACGGGAACGAGCACGTCGAACTCGACCGTCTCGGCGTACGAAGCGTCGAACTCGACGCCCTCGCTCTCGAGGATGCCCCGGACCGTGCCCGAGTCGTCGTATTCGACGGTGATCGAAAACCGCTCGTGTGGGCGTTCGGTCTCGGTGCCGGCGTCGTCGAGACCCTCCGTAACGGCTCTCGAATACGCTCGTGCGAGTCCGCCGACGCCGAGGTTCGTGCCACCGTAATAGCGCGTGACGACGGCGACGACGTTCTCGACGCCTTCCTGCTGGAGGACGTTCAGCGCCGGTTTCCCCGCGGAGTTGGTGGGTTCGCCGTCGTCGCTGGCGTACTCGCGCAGCGGATCGGCGCGCACGCGGTAGGCGGGGACGTTGTGCGTGGCGTCGGCGTACTCCTCGTCGATGGCGTCGACGAACGCCTCGGCCTCCGCGACCGTGCGGGCCGGCCGGACGTGGCCGACGAACTCCGAGCCGCGCACCTCGAAACGGGCCTCGCCGGGGCCCGAGACGGTGCGGTAGGCCTCTCCCTCGCTGTCGGGCCTGTCGTCACTCACTCCCGGGGGTTGCGCGCCGACGCTCATAGGCGTTGGCGTCCCCGGCGTTCTGGCAGGAGTTACCGTCACCCCCGTTCGCGCCTGCCCCACACCCGTTTGTCGGGAATCGTGACCGCCATCCCGTCACGGACGCGGATCTGACAGGAGAGACGCGGGTAGCCGAAGCGGTCGGCGAGGTCGTCGTGCCAGTGGTCGGGGTCGGGCGGGTCGGCCAGCCGAACCCCGCAGGTCGCACAGAGGCCCCGCCCACCGCAGTTGGTGAGGGCGTAGCGGCTGTGTGGCGAGAGGCCGGCGTCGAGCAGGGCGTCTCTGAGCACTGTCCCGGTCTCGGCAGTCACCTCCCTGACCGCGCCGTCGGGTGTCTCGACGGTCAGGGTGCCGTCGTCGCCGTCGTCGGACATTCGACGGACGTACGGGCGCCAGCCTCACCACTCTGTCGTCGGGCGCGAGTCAGTCGCCGGCGGTCGGGGCCGGTTCGACGCTCTCGCCGCCGCTCGTCTCGAAGTACGAGAGCGAGGGCTGCAGTGTCGTGGCGCCGTCGGCGAGGTCGTCGACGCGGTCGCTTGCGGTCTCGAGCGCCCGCACCTGGGTCCGGGCGGCCTCGTCGACGTCGGCCGCGATGGCGGCGGTCTGGTCGCTGGTCGCGGCGACGTCCTCGACGAGGTCGACCGCGACGTCGGTCGAGTCGGCCTGTGTGTCGGCGACCGCGCGGATCTCGCGGATCTCGCGGTCGGTCTCTGCCACCTGCTCGCCGACCGTCTCGAAGGCGTCGGTGACCCGGTCGACCCCGTCGGCGGCGTCGTCGACCCGCTCGCGGGTGTCGGCCATCCGGTCGACGACCCCGTTCGAGCGGTCCTGCACGCGGTCGACGAGCGTACTCACCTCGTCGACGCGCTCGCGCGTCTCGTCGGCGAGTCCCTTGACGCTCTCGGCGACGACCTCGAAGCCGGCACCGTCGGCGTCGGCCCGCGAGGCCTCGACGCTGGCGTTCAGCGCGAGGACGTTCGTCTGTTCGGCGATGTCGTCTATCACCTCGACGACCGACCCGATCTCGGCGATGTCGGCGGCGAGGCGGTCGAGTTCGTCGGCGGTGTCGACGGTCGCCTCACGAGTGGCGGCGACGTCGTCGGCCAGCGACTCGGCGACCGCCCGGCCGTCCTCGCAGGCGTCGGCGGCCGTCGCGGACTGCTCGGCGACCGCGGAGACGTTGGCGGCGACCTACTGGACCGACGCCGAGAGGTCGCTCAACTCGGCGACGGCCTCGTCCAGACGCTCGGCCTGTCGGTCGGTCGCCGTCTCGATCTCCGCGGCGGCCTCCGCGACCGTCTCACCTGCCCCGTGGGCGTCCTCGACCGCGTCCGCGACCGCGTCGGTCTCCGTCGCGACGTCGGTCGCGAAGCGCTTCGTGGTCCGGAGGGTCTCCTCCCACTCGAGGACCAGATCGTTGAACGCCCCCTCGATCTCGTCCATCGCGTCGCTCTCGACGTCGATCCGCCGGCGCAGGTCGCCGGCGGCGACCGCCTGCATCGTCGCCTCGCAGGTCTCGGCGGCGACCTCGAGGTCCTCCGCCAGTCGCTGGGCCTGTTCGCGGCGCTCGCTCGCGCGCTCGACTTCTTGCTGGGCGCGTGCTTCCTCGCGTTCGGCTCGCTCGCGTGCCTCGCGGGCCTCGGTGATCGCCTCGTCGAGCGACGCGACGGTCGACTCGACGGCGGTGTAGAGTTCGCCCACCTCGTCGGCGCGGTCGGAGTCGAAGTCGACGTCTAACTCCTCGCGTTCCATCCGGAGCACGGTTCCGTGGAGGCGGTCGAGGACGAGGTACATCTCGCAGTACCCCAGAAATCCGAGCAGGATGGTCCAGAAACTCACGAACGCGATGCCGTACAGCGCGGTGTCGAAGTACCACATCGCGAACGCGGGCGAGACGACCAGGACGAACGTCGCGATCGCGAGCAGTCGAAGGCCGAAGTCACGGCGGAGAAACCCGGGGAGGTAGCGCTCGGCGGCGTCGGGCACCCGTCCGATAGCGACGAGCACCCGGCCAGCCACACGGTCACCCTGTCGGCCACGGGCGCGTCGCCCGCCGGCCGACGCCGCGTCGGAGCGAACAGCGTCTGTCATACCCGGACCGGAGGACTACCCCGTCCGAAACGCATCCCCGCAGTTCTCGCGAGTGATTCTCGTCGGTGTCCATCGAGTGACGCTCGACAGCGGCCAGTGGTGGTCCGGCGACCGGTCGCCCGCCGAACTGCGGGCCGCTCACCGCAACTCGATGGCGTAGACGAACGGCAACTCGCGGATCTCGTTGATCAGGTCGCCGGGCAGGGGTTCGTCGGTGACGAGGTACAGCTGGGCGTCGTCGGTGAACTCGGGGTCCTCGGTGATGGTCTGGCGGATGGAGATGCCCCGGTCGGCGATGGCGCCCGTGACGGTGGCGACGATGCCCGGCTGGTCGGCGTCCCGCACCGTGACGGTCAGCGCTGTCAGGTCGAGGACGGGCGCGAGGTCGAGCAGGCTCGGGATCGCGGAAATGTTCTGGAAGATAGGCCGGAGCTGGTCGTCAGCGAGGATGGCGTCGGTCGTGGCGTCGACCACGCGCCGGTCGACGTCGACCTCACGAGCGATGCCGGTGTTGGGGATCTCGATGCCGCCCGAGACCACCCGGCCCTCGTCGTTGACCGAGAAGCCCCGTTCGAGGAGCAGTCGGATCACCGCCTGCTGGCTGGGCGAGTCGGCGAACTTCTCCATGATCGCGTCGAAGGTGGCCTCGTCTCCACCGTCCGCACGCACGACTCTGCCGTCCTCGCCACCGTCGGTCCGGAACTCCGCCCCGTCGTGCTCCCCCGGCATCGTCAGAGTTCGCCCTTCGTCGAGGGGGTGTCGCTCCGGCGCTCGTCGATGCGGGTGGCGTCGTCGAGCGCCCGCGCCAGGCACTTGAACAGCGCCTCGATCTCGTGGTGGGCGTTCTCACCGTCGACGCCGGCGTGGAGCGTCAGGCCGGCGTTGGTCGCCAGCGAGCGACAGAAGTGTTTGCCCATGTGGCTGGTCAGCTCGCCCACCGTCTCCTGCGAGAACTCGCCGTCGAACGCGAAGAACGGGCGGCCGCTGACGTCGACGACGACCGTGGCGACGGCCTCGTCTAGCGGGACCCGCCGGTCGGCGAAGCGACGGATCCCGCGTTTGTCGTCCAGCGCCTCGTCGAAAGCCTCGCCGAGCGTGATGGCGACGTCCTCGACGGTGTGGTGGTCGTCGATCTCCAGGTCGCCGTCACAGCGCACGGTCAGGTCGAACAGGCCGTGGGTCGCGAAGGCGCCGAGCATGTGGTCGAAAAAGCCGATCCCCGTCTCCACCGTCGCGTCGCCGTCGCCGTCGACGTCGAGGGTCACCTCGATCTCGGTCTCGGCGGTCTCCCTGGTCACGGCCGCCGTCCGATCGGTCATACCCCGACCAAACGCGCCCGACTATTTGGTGGTTTCGTCGGGCGCCGCCGCGAGCGCGGATCGGTCGTCTGACGCGCGTCTGCCGCGTTTTTTTGGGCTGTGGGTGTGACAGATGCGCATGGAACGCCACTGGACGCTCACGCTCGTGGCCTTCGCGAACGTCGCGGCCGGGTTCGCGCTCTTCGCCGTCGGGTCGACGACGCTGGCCGGCGTCGTGAGCGCCGCCGGCGCCTACGGCCTCCTCCTGCCCGAACTCCTCGAGGAGCAGACGCGAGGCGTGGCCGTCGACGGCGTCCCCGCCGCGTCGACCGACGCCGAGTGACGTCGTCCCGCACGCTCGCCCACGGCTCGTCTCCCGTCAGTCGTCGGCGGCGTCGACGGCCGGACGGCGGTTACGGCGGGACTCGGCCACCTTCGCGAGGACGACCACTACCAGTGCGAGACTCAGCGGGACCAGCAACAGCGGCATCGCCGTCTTCGCGTCGGACCCGCCGATGACGACGCCCATGACCGCCGGGAGCGTGGCGAAGGCCGTCGACCCGGTCGCGGAGGCGACGGCGTTGACCGGGCCGCTGTACTCGGGCGCGGCGTCGGTCCCGTAGGCGACGGCCGTCGGGAACACCCCCGAGACGAGCAGGCCGATGGCGGCGACGCCCCCCAGAACCCACAGGCCCTCGGCGAGAAGGAACGTAACGGCGAAGGCGGGGACGAGCGCCGCGATCACGCCGAGCAGGAGCGTGAGATACCCCACCCGCTCGGCGAGCGCCCCGCAGACGAGGCGCCCGGGGACGTAGGCGGCCAGCATGACCGTCAGCGTCAGCTCGGCGAAGCGGTCGGGGAGTTCGGCGTTCGCGTAGTAGGGCAACCAGGTGAAGAGGCTCCCCTCGATGCCGATGACGAAAAAGAGGACCGCGAGCGTCCCGAGGACCTCGGGTCGACGGAGCAAGACGACCAGACTCTCGCGGGTCAGCGGTTCCTCGTTCCCCCCGACCTCGGGAGGGTCGAGCCTCCAGAACGCGACTACGAGGGCCACGACCAGGGCGGCCAGCCCCAGGTAGACGTACCGCCACGAACCGAGCGAGAGGGCGGCGACGACCGCCAGCGGGCCCAGCGCCGCGCCGACGGCCCAGACCCCGTCGTAGAGGTTGTACACCCGCCCGCGGTTTCCCGGGTAGAAGTGACTCAGGAGTGGCCGGTCGAGCGCCCGGACCAGCCCCATCGTCGCGCCGCGGACCGCCATCGCGCCCAGAAAGACGAGAAACGTCGGCGCGACGCCCATGACCAGCAGCGCCGCGGCGGTCCCGAACGCGCCGATGGTGATCACGGTGCGGGTATCCACCCGGCCGGCGCTGGACCCGACGAGCAGCATGACGAGCAGGTAGCCGACGGTCCCCGCCGGCGCGACCAGTCCGAGTTGCCACTCGGGGACGCCGTAGAACCCCTCCAGCGTCGGCAGGACGGCCCCGCGGACCTGTATCGTCGCACCCGCCACCGCCACCGTCAGGAAGATCGTCAGCGTCCAGAGGCGTCGATTCCGGCTCACGCGCCCGCTCGCCCTCCGCCTGTCGGGTCACGTGTCCGTCGCGTCGCGAGGGCCACGCCCTGGGGTTCGCCACTGCTCCGGAAAAGGTTTGTGAGGATACTCCAAGAATACACCCGTGAGTGAGTCCCGGATCGCCGACCACCTCGCCGCGTTCGGGTTCTCGCGCACGGAGGTCGACACCTACCTGGCGGTGTTGCGGCGAGGTGAGGCGACGACGGGGGAGATCGCGACCGCCGCAGACGTCTCTCAGGGCTACGTCTACGAGGTGACCGAGTCCCTGGCCGACCGTGGACTCGTCACGGTCGACGAGTCCGCGACTCCGACGGTCGTGCGGGCACGCCCGGCGGCCGAAGCCGTCGCCGAACTGTCGCGGCGCCTCGCGGACCTGCAGTCCGGGATCGCGGACGTCTACAGCGAACCGGCCGCGTCGGACCTCGGCTTCGAACTGGTCCGGTCGCGCGGGACCGTCGAACGCCGCGTCGAGCGGTTTCTCGCCGACGCCACCCACGAGGTGTTCCTGGTCGTCCCCGCGACAGCCTTCGAGCGTCTGCGCGAGGCCGTCGCCGCCGCCCGCGAGCGCGGCGTGACGGTCTACCTCTGTCTCGTCGCGCCCGACGTCAAGGTCGTCACCGACGCCGTCGCGGACTTCGACCGCTACGCGACGGTCGTCCGGACGTGGGACGCCCGCCCGCACGTGTTCGCCCTCCGGGACAATCGGGAGGGACTGGTCGGGAGCCACGGCGTGTTGACAGGCCGCCACGGCGACGAATACGCCGTCGTCTTCGGCCAGCCGGAGATCACCAACGGCTTCTACGGGAACATGGTCAGCAACGTCTGGTCGATGGCCGAGTCGCGGTTCGTCGCCGACCCGCTCGGTCTCCCCGCGTCCTTCGAGTACTTCCGCAGCGGCGTGACCGCCGCCGCCCGCCACCTGCACGCGGGACGGGACCTCGTGGCGGACGTCGACGTCGTCGACACGACGACCGAGGGGGAACGCACCCTCACGGGCGTCCCCGTCGTCGAGGCGCGCCAGACGCTCGTCGCACCGGAGACGTCGCGGTTCCCCGTCGAGAACGCACTCGTCGTCGAGATAGAGCAGGGCCGGGTCAGCGTCGGCGGCGACTCGGCCGGGTTCGACCCCTACTTCGAGGACTTCGCCGCCCGGGAACTGACGCTGCGCGAGGCCTGACCCGCTCGTCGCCCGGGGTCAGGCGTCGAGCACTTCGACCAGGTTCCCCTCGGGGTCACGCAGGAAGAGGATGGTCGTGCCCGTGTTCGAGGTCTGTGGTTCGCTCAGCGTCTCGACGTCCCCGGGGAGGCTCTCGTAGAAGGCCTCGACGTCGTCGACGCCGAACCCGAGGTGTTTCGCGCCGCGGTCGTTGACGCTCCCGGCGACGGCGTCGTCGCCGGCGGGGTCGTACTCGACGAGTTCGACGCGGACGCCGTCACCGTCGAGGTGGGCGAACTGGCCCGTAGCACCGGGGACGCCGACGCCGGTCGAGAAGCCCTCGCCCGAGGCGGTGAATCGGCGCAGTACCTCGAGGTCGAACACCTCGGTGTAGAAGTCGACGGCGCGGTCCAGGTCGCTGACGGTCGTGCCGACGTGGTGGACGGTTCCGGTCACGACAGAGGGCGCGAGCGCCGCGGGCAAAACCGCACCGGTCGATTACCGGCCCCGTAGCCACGCTCAACCGACCGTAATCGGCGCGTAACAAGGGCCATACCCCGCCTCGGGCCGGTCGTGCCCGAACAGCGCGTCCCCGGCGAGACGGACTCGCCCGTCGCCGTCGGACAGGAACTGCACCCGGACGTCGCGCCCGACGAGGTCCTTCAGGCCATCGTCAGGCCGCGGTCCGACGACTCCCGGCGCTACATCGCGTACTCGACGGTCGCCGACGCCGAGACGGTCGAGCGGCGCTGGGTCTCCGTCGACCTGGACGCGGTCGTCTCGCGCGAACTGTGGCGGTGACGACCGGTCTTCCGCCGACCCGGTCCTCCACACTGCCCGACTCCGCGCAGCCCGACTCCGCGCACCCGATCACTTCAGTCCGCTCCCCGTCAGCGCCACGACGACGTCCGCGCCCGGGTCGGGCACACCTCGCTCGCGGAACACCTCGAGCGCCGCGGTGGCCGTCGCACAGGTCGGTTCGACGTGAAACCCCTCCCGGGCGAGTCGGTCGTGCTCGCGCCGGGTCGCGTCGGGACCGACCGCGACGACCGCGCCCTCGGTCGCGTCGACCGCCGCGCGGATCTGGTCTCCCCGGACCGGGTCCCGTATCTGGATACCGTCGGCGAGGTCGTTGGCCGCTCGAGTCGACCGTTCCCCACCCCCCTCCAGTGCGTCGGCGATGGGTGCCACGCCAGTCGCCTGTGCGCCCAGCAATCGGGGGACGTCGTCGGTCCAGCCCGCCCGTTCGAGCGCACGGAACCCGCGATAGGCGCCCAGGAAGAGCGTCCCGTGACCAAGGGGGGTCACGACGGCGTCGGGGACTGTCCAGTCGCGCTGGGCGGCCAGTTCCAGTGCGAACGTGGCGGTGCCCGCGAAGAAGGCGGGATTCCAGGCGTGGCTGGCGTAGTAGGCGTCGGTTTCTCCCGATTCGACCGCCGCCACACAGGCCTCGGTGACGTCCCCTCGTGACCCTTCGACCCGGACGACGTCCGCGCCGGTGCGCTCGATCGCCTCGACCTTGCCGGGTTTGGCGTCGGCGGGCACGTAGATCTCGGCGTCGACGCTCGCTCGCGCGGCGTAGGTCGCGATGGCGAGGCCGGCGTTGCCCGAGGAGTCCTCGACGACGCGGTCGACGCCGAGTTCGACCGCCCGCGAGAGGGTGGCGGTCGCGCCGCGGTCTTTGAAACTCCCGGTCGGGAAGACCGATTCGAGCTTGAACGCGCAGTCCCAGTCCGGGGCGTCGACGAGGGGCGTCCACCCCTCGCCGAACGTGACCTCGGGCGTGACCGGGAGGAACTCCTCGAAGGCCCACAGCCCCCGGTCGCGGTCGAGTTCGCGGGGGGCCGGTTGGGTGTCGGGGAGGGGTGAGTCGGCGAAATCGAGCGCGTGGCCACAGTCACAGCGCCAGGCGACCGTGGTGTCGACGTACTCGCGGCCGCAGGCCTCGCAGACGAGCATGGATCGGGTGTGGCGTTCGTCGCTGGTGTAGGTGTCGGTCGTGGTATCGATGGGGTCGTCGTTTGTGGCGCGCGCTGTCGCGGCTCCCGTGCCGCGACAGTAGCGTGCGAGGGATGAGCGAGCGACGGAGAAGCGAGCGAATCGGCTGGGGAGGCGTGTGGTTTGCGGCTGCGGGGCTGTCTTGGCGGACTGAAAGGGCGAGGCTCGGTCGCGCTGAAAGGGAGTCGTTGAGCAGGCCCTATCTGAGTGAGCGAAGTGAACGAAGATATCCTGCTCAACGGCCGCGAGCGGGCCGAGGGCTTTCGTCGATCGCTCTCATCGACGGCTCTGTCTGAAACTATCGGCCAGAGTGAAAGCCCCGCCCCGTTCGGGTCGCGCGACTCGCTGCGTTCCTCACCTCGCTACGGTCGGCTGCGGTGCTTGTTTCGATAGACTCGCTTCGCTCGGCTATCGACGTTCGCCTCACTTCGTTCGGCGAACCGTCGTCGTGCTTCGCCGAACGGGACGCCCCTTTCATCCCCACCCGTAGACGCCACACGCCTCCCCAGCCGATTCGCTCGCTCATCGCTCGCTCATCCCTCGCACGACTTCGTCTCGCGGCCTCACTGCCGTTCGGCACGCGAGACGGCGCGCGCCACTTCGACAGGTTCTACCAGCGAGACACAGCCACCGCTCGTTCCCGCGCAAGCCACTCTCCAGAACACAGCCCCGAACGGCCCTGCTCTACCGCTCGTCGACGGGGGGCAGTTCGCGGGTGTCCGGACCGGTGTAGCGCGCCCGGGGCCGGATCAACCGGTTGTCGGCGGTGTACTCGATGGCGTGGGCGATCCAGCCGCTGGCGCGGCTCATCGCGAAGATGGGGGTGTAGATGTCGATGGGGATGCCCATCTGGTAGTACGTCGAGGCGGAGTAGAAGTCGACGTTGGGCGCGAGCCCGATCTCGTCGGCCATGTACTGCTCGATGGCGGTGGAGTACTCGTACCAGCGCAGGTCGCCGGCGGCCTCGCCGAGCGCCTTCGAGCGCTCGCCGAGGATCTTCGCGCGGGGGTCCTTGACGTTGTAGACGCGGTGGCCGAACCCCGGGATGCGCCGGTCCTCCGAGAGGGCGGTGTCGACCCACTCGGTCGTGCCCATGTCGCTCTCGTCGACCTCCTCGAGCATCTCCATGACGTCCTGGTTTGCGCCGCCGTGGAGCGGTCCCTTGAGCGTCCCGATGGCCGACGTCACGGCCGAGTGCAGGTCAGACATCGTGGAGGCGGTGACGATGGCGGAGAACGTCGAGGCGTTGAACCCGTGGTCGGCGTGGAGGACCAGCGCCATGTCGAAGGTCTCGGCGAGCACCTCGTCGGGTTCCTCGTCGTTCAGCATGTAGAGGAAGTTGGCGGCGTGACCCAGGTCCTCGCGGGGGGCGACGGGGTCGTCGCCGTCGCGCTGGCGGGCGAGCGCGGCGAGGATGGTGGGGATCTTGGCGGTGATGCGCCGTCCCTTCCGGAGCGTGGCCTCGGTGTCCGAAGCGGGGGCGTCCGCGTCGGGGTCGTAGGCCGAGAGCATCGAGACCGCCGTCCGGAGGGCGGCCATGGGGTTCTCGTCGGCGGCCGCGAGGCGGGCGACGGTGTCCATGACGTCGTCGTCGACCGACCGCTCAGTCACCATCGACGCCTCGAAGTCTTCGAGTTCGTCGCGGTCGGGAAGGTGACCGTGCCAGAGCAGGTAGATGACCTCCTCGAAACTGGCGTCGCGTGCCAGGTCCTCGATGGTGTAGCCGCGATAGACGAGTTCGCCAGCGTCGCCGTCGATCCGGCTGAGTTCCGACTCGGCGACCAGCACACCCTCGAGTCCCTTCTTGAGCTCGTCAGTCATACTCCCACGATACTGCTGGACCGGGCAAAAGGGTTACCGTTCACTGGTATCCGTGTAAATTCTTTCACCGTTCGTTACTGGACGAACGTCCATCCACTCGCCGGCAGCGTCGACAGGACCGGGCGTTCGTCGACCGGACGTGGACGGTTCGGCCTCACCGAGACGGTGCGTGCGGTACGACGACAGCCGACGCGAGTCAGAGCTGTCGCGAGAGGCGGACGGCGCGGACGAGCGTCAGGCAGAAGGCGACGAGGCCGGCGACCGACAGCGCGAGGACGCCGGCGAGGCCGAGATACCACAGCGGCGAGCGGGTCGTGCCGGGGATGACGACGAAGAAGACGAAGACGACGAGCGTGAACCCCACGCCGACGACGGCGCCGACCTTGGCGTAGCGGGCGACCCGGAGCGCCTGCATGAACGCGGCCGGGCCGTCGGCGTCGGGGTCGACCTCGACCCCCAGAACGTCCTGCGGAGACTCCTCGCTCATACCGGATAGTTCGGCCACACGGGCAAAATCGCGTCGATCCGGGGGCAGACGGGAGTGGTCGGCGCGAACCGCGCGGCTCGCGGTTCCCGCTGGTCACCGCTCGCTCACTGAGGCCTCGCTTCGCTCGGCCTCGCAGCGCGGGAACATCGAACCGCTAAAGACGGGGCAGGCCACGAGTAGTGGTAATGACGAGGCTCGGAACGGCCGAGGCGGGGCCGGGCGAGGTCGACACCGGTCGACTGCCGGTCGGCGAAACCAGAGACGGCACCGAAGTCGGCCTCCCCGTCGCGGTCGTCGAGGGCGCCCAGCCGGGCGAGACGCTCTACATCCAGGCCGCCAGCGACGGCGACGAACTCAACGGCGTCGGTGTCGTCCAGCGTGTCCTGCCCCAGCTCGATCCGGCGGAACTCTCGGGGACGATACTCGTGGTCGGCGTCGTCAACTGGCACGCCTTCCAGGTCGCCGAACACCGCAACCCGCTGGACGACACGAAGATGAACCGGGCCTACCCCGGCGACGACTCCGGGACCACCTCCGAGCGCATCGCCGCCGCCACCTTCGAGGCCGCTCGCCGCGCCGACCTGGTGCTCGACCTCCACCAGGGGTCGACCTCCCGGATGATCGAGGAGGTCCGCGTGCGCTGTGGCCCCCGGCATCGCCTCCACGACGCCTGCCTCGAACTCGCGAAGGTCTTCGACTGTGGCTACGTCCTCGACCAGAAAGGGCCGGACGGGCAACTCGCCCGCGCCGCTCCCGACGAGGGCATCCCGACCATCGACCCCGAACTCGGAGGGTGTGTGGGCTGGGACGAGTCCGCGATCAGGGCGGGCGTCCAGGGCGTGTTCAACGTCCTGCGGTACTACGGCTATCTCGAGGGGACGGTCGACGGCACCCCACAGACCCGCGCGAGCGGCTTCGAACAGTACGGTGCTCCCGCGGGCGGACTCACGACCGTCCACCCCAACCTCGGCGAGCGCGTCTCGCGGGGCGATATCCTCTTCGAAGTCACCGACACGTTCGGGAACGTCAAAGAAGAGGTGACGGCGGACTCCAGCGGCGTCTTCTGGCGCGCCCGGCGACTCCCACAGGTCGCGACCGGCGAGTACGTCTGTTCGGTCGGGACCGACGTGGACAGTTACTAGTCCGTCGCGTCGACGTCCTCGGCGTCGACGCTGTCGCGGGCGTCCATCATCGCCGTCGCGGTGGCCGCCCAGTCCCCGCGGGCGAAGCCCCACCCGACGATGGCCAGCGCCCAGGCGTGCTGGAGCGCGATGGCGACGTAGATGCCCAGCACACCCCACCCCAGCACCACGCTGGTCAGGTAGCCAAAGCCGAGCAGGAACGCGAACAGTCCCGACGTCCGGGCGAGAAACGGCGTGCGGGTGTCGCTCCCGCCCTGGAGCGCCCCCGCGAGGACGAGGTAGGCGGCGATGAGCGGCGCGGCGACGGCGTACGCGCGGGCGAAGTCGACGGCGTAGCCTGCCGTCAGGGCGTCGCTCGTGAAGACGGCGACGAAGGCGTCAGCACCGGCAAAGAGCGCGACCGCGAGCGCGCCGACGGTCCCCACAGCCAGCGCACTCGTCGCCCACCCCTGGAAACGCGCCTCGTCGATGTCGCCCTCGCCGACGGACTGGCCGACGACGACGCTGGTGGCAGTATTGTACGCCCGCACCAGCGGCGCCGTGACCTGCTGGTACATCCGCCGGCCGATCTGGTAGGCCGCGTTGACCTCGGTGCCGAAGGTGAGCAGTAGGGAGTTGAACGGGAACATCGCCAGCGTCGAGACCAGCCCCTCGCCGATGCGGGGGGCGGCCACCGCGAGCAGTTGCTTGCCGATGACCGGATTCCGGGGACGGGCGAACGACGCCTCGGTCCAGGAACTCCAGATAGCCGCACAGAGCACACCCGCAGTGAAGACGTTCGAGAGCGTCGTCGCGAGGCCGACGCCGACGATTCCCAGTCGCGGCGCGCCGACGAGTCCGAGACCCAGGACGAGCGAAGCCGCGACGTTCAGGACCGAGGAGGTGACGGAGACGTACATCGGAGTCCGGGTGTCGCCGGTGCCCTGCAGCGAGCGGGCGCCCACCAGAGCGACGTGGCGAGCGGGTGCACTCGCGAAGACGACCGCGAGGTAGGCGCCGCCTATCTCGGCGACGTTCTCGGGTGCGCCCAGGAGCGCGATGGCGGCCTCGCCGAAGAGCAACCCGAACGCGACGAACGGGACGCCCGCCAGTACCCCCAGCACGAGCGCCTGGGAGATGGCCTCGTCGCGGTTGGCGGTCGCGCCGCTGCCGGTGTCCTGGCTCGAGAGGGCGATCGCGCCGCTGCCGAGGCCGAGACCGATCCGGAGCGGAAAGCGGGCGTAGAGGTCGGCGAGGCCGATCGCCGCGACCGCCGCCGGCGAGAACAGGCCGGTGACAACCACGTCCGTGGTCCGCATGAGCGTCCGGAAGATGTGCTGGATCGTGACCGGCCACGAGAGGTCGAGCACCTCCCGCCAGACGGAGACTGCGCGGTCCCGGACACCCGCGGTGGCCATGTCCACCGATCGGGAGGTTCCACGGTTGAACGTACCGGTCGCGGGGCGGCGCTGGGGCGTGGTCGGGATCCGGGCCGGAGGACGGGACGTGGGCGAACGCTCACCGCGCACCCACACACGGAATCGTGCAACGCAACACCGAAGGTACAGGGGGCGTTCCGGGCGTGTATGAACGTCTTCGTCTACGGGACGTTGACCGAGTCCGACCAGGCGGACTCGGTGCTCCACGACTACTCGTATCGTGGGCCGGCGGTCCTGGAGGGGCTCCAGCGGGTGGAGGGGGCGCACCCGACGCTCGCGCCGGGTGGGTCGGTCGCCGGACGACTGCTGACGACCGACGACGCCGCCGCACTGGACCGCTACGAGGGAGTGAAGAACGGGCTCTACGTCCGGATATCGGTCCCGCTCGTGACCGGGAGCGCCGAGGGCAACGGTGACGAGAGTGGCCGCGTCGAGGTGTACGTCGGCGACCCCGACAGACTCGAGGCCGACGCCGAGTGGCCCGCCGAGGGTCGCTTCGCCGAACGCGTGCTCGCCTACCTCGTCGAACACGACGTGCGCGTGCGCTGTCGCCGCGACGCCCCCTTCGAGAACTGATCCTCGACCGTTCCGCTCCGGTCCAGCGACCGTCGAACCCGCCGACGGTAGCGACCCGATACCGAGACAGCCCATCGAGGAGGGCCATCTCGTCTATTTCCACTTTCACTCCGGATGGCTCGGGTTGAAGTACCTCCCGGTCGAAGTTGGGGATGTCACACGCTCCTCCCGCAGACCTAAGGACCCGAGAGCGGTAGCTACGGGATATGATCGAACAGGCCGACGTGCTCGCGGCCCACGACCGCGTCGCCGAGACCGCCCGTCACACCCCGCTCGATTACTCCTACACGTTCTCCGAGATGACGGGCGCGGACGTCCACCTGAAACTCGAGACGTTCCAGCGGACGGGGTCGTTCAAGATCCGCGGCGCGACCAACAAGATCGCGACGCTCTCCGAAGCGGAGCAGGCGGCGGGTGTCGTGACGGCGTCGGCGGGCAACCACGCCCAGGGCGTCGCGCTGGCGGCGACGCGCATCGGCGTCGATTCGACCATCGTCATGCCCGAGGACGCGCCCGTCTCGAAGGTCCAGGCCACCCGGAGTTACGGCGGGCGAGTCGTCCTCCACGGCGCTGACTACGACGAGGCCGCCGAGCGTGCCCACGAGATCGAACGCCAGGAAGGACGCACGTACGTCCACGCCTTCGACGACCCCGCGGTGATGGCCGGCCAGGGGACCATCGGCCTCGAGATCCTCGAGGACCTGCCCGGCGTCGACACCGTGGTCGTCCCCATCGGCGGTGGCGGGCTCATCAGCGGCATCGCGACCGCCGTGAAGGCCGCCGACGAGGACATCCGCGTGGTCGGCGTCCAGGCCGAAGGCGCATCCAGCGTCGCCGACTCGCTGACGAAGGGACGCGTGGTCGAGCGCGACAGTGTCGAGACCATCGCCGACGGCATCGCCACGCGGAAGGTCGGCGAGCAGACCTTCGCGGTCATCCGTGAACGGGTCGACGACGTCGTCACCGTCACCGACGACGAGACTGCCGTGGCGCTCACCACCCTCCTGGAGCGAGGCAAGACGCTCGTCGAGGGCGCGGGTGCGGTGGCGCTCGCCGCCCTGCTGGAGGGGACGTTCGACTACGACGAGGGCGAGACAGTCGTCCCCTGTCTCTGTGGCGGGAACATCGACCTGAACCTCCTGACGACGGTGATCATGCGCGGCCTCGTCCAGACGGGACGCTATCTCCGCTTTCGCACAGTCCTCAAGGACCGACCCGGCGAACTCGAGCGCCTCGTCAGAGTCATCAGCGACCAGCAGGCGAACATCTACGCCATCGAGCACGGCCGGACCTCCCGGGACGTCGCGATGAACGACGCCGAGGTGGAACTCGACCTCGAGACCCGGGGGCCCGACCACGTCGACGAACTCCTCGAAGCCCTGCGGGAAGCGGGCTACGAGGTCGAGGTACTCCTGTGAGTCGAACAGGGCGGTCGCGCCTCGTCGAGGTCGGCCCGCGTTTTTAAGGGTTGGGCGGCCGCGGATCCGGGTATGAAACGCACCGTCAGCACCGACGCCGCGCCGGCCGCCGTGGGCGCGTACAGTCAGGCCACCGAGACGGACGACCTGGTCTTCACCGCGGGCCAGATCCCACTCACGCCGGACGGTGAACTGTTAGACGAGGCCGACATCGACGTCCAGACCCGCCAGACCCTCGAGAACGTCGAGGCCGTTCTGGACGCCGCGGGTGCGGGCATGGACGACGTCCTGAAGGTCACCGTCTACCTCGACGACATCGGCGACTTCGACGCGATGAACGACACCTACGAGACCGTCTTCGAGGCGGACCCGCCGGCCCGGAGCGCCGTCGGCGTCGACGAACTCCCCAAGGGCGTGGGCGTCGAGATCGAGGCCGTCGCGACGAAGTGAACGGGCGGTTTCGTCGCCGGTCTTCAGATCGGCGACGAAACTGCCCCGTCGAGGCCGGGCACGTTTAAGCCGGCGGGCCACCCGCGTTGGGGTATGAGACGTATCGTCAGCACCGACGACGCCCCCGCGCCGATGGGCGCGTACAGCCAGGCGACGGAGACGGACGACCTCGTGTTCACGGCCGGGCAGATGGCCGTGACGCCGGCGGGTGACCTGCGCACCGACGCCGCGGTCGACGTCCAGACCCGCCGGACCCTCGAAAACCTCGAAGCGATCCTGCACGAGGCGGGTGTCGGCATGGACGACGTCCTGAAGACGACCGTCTACCTCGCCGACATCGACGACTTCGACGCGATGAACGAGGCCTACGAGGCCTTCTTCGAGGGCGACCCGCCGGCCCGGAGCGCGTTCGCCGTCGACGCGCTCTACGGGGGAGCAGGCGTCGAGATCGAGGCCGTCGCGACACGGAGATGAGCGGCGACGCTTCCGGTGGGGACGAGCGCTCGGAGGGCCCACCGGTGTCGCTCGCGCCAGCGACGAAGTCGAGCCTGCTGTGGGCCGCGATCGGCGCACTGGCCTTCCTCGTGCTGATCCAGGGGTTCGAGATCTGGAGCGGCGAGCGCGTCTCGTTCCTCGTGAAGGTCGCCGTGGCGGCGGTCGTGGCAGTCGTCGCGGGCGGGGCGACCTACCTGTTGCAGGGTCGAGTCCCGGCCGCAAACGAAAGTGCGTAACCGGGAGACACTGCTACGTCACACTGCGGGCCAGGATGGCCGAATCTGGTACGGCGCACGCCTGGAAAGCGTGTTCCCGTATGGGATTCTGGGTTCAAATTCCGAGAGACGAGCGAAGCGAGGGGCGAACGAAGTGAGCCGTGAGCGCCGCTCGTCTCTCGGCGTTCGCGAACGCTTCGCGTTCGCTCACCCCCAGTCCTGGCGTGTCGGCTGGGTGCCGACGACGGAGACAGAACGAAAGTGCTTAACGGGGAGACACTGCTACGTCACACTGCGGGCCAGGATGGCCGAATCTGGTAAGGCGCACGCCTGGAAAGCGTGTTCCCGTATGGGATTCTGGGTTCAAATCCCAGTCCTGGCGGTTTCTGCCGTGAACTGACCGGCGAGCACCTCGTGTGCTCGCCACCGTGAGCGGCGAACACGATCGTCTGGGATTTGAACCCCTACAAGTCACAGCCCGGAACGGCCGAACGGCGCGAGACGCGAGCGACGCGAGCGTCTCGGAACGAGCGAGCGGCGACGCCGCGAGCCGTGAGGCCGCACGCCCGGAATGTCTTGGTCTGGTTCAAATCCCAGTCCTGGCGGTTTCTGCCGTGAACTGACCGGCGAGCACCTCGTGTGCTCGCCACCGTGAGCGGCGGACACGCGCTTCAGGAGTCGACGCCGTAGCTAGTATCGAACTCCCGGTCGACCCCTTCCCCACGTCCGCCGTCTCCGAGGTCACGAAAGACGAACAGTCCGTACGTGGCGACGAACACGGCCGGGACGGCGACGACCGCCGCACCGAGGAGGATCCCGGGGATTCCGCCGTTGCGGACGAGCACTGACAGGACGAGCGACGCGAGGGCCCCCACGAGAAGGTGCGCGAATCCGAAGCGTGCGTACTCGCCGCCGTCGGTCGCGAGGTCGACGGTTCGCCCGAGCGCGTCCCCGAGGCCGACGTCCTGCGTGACGACCACGAAGGGGAGCCCGTAGGTGAGGTAACTGAGGACGACGACGAGCAAGAATCCGACCACGACCAGCGGGCCGAGGACCACGAACGGGAGGGCGACGAGGACGACCGCCGCGCGGACGAGGTTGACGCCCACGATGCGGAGGGTGAACTGCTCGACGCCACCGACGAAGCCGCGGTCGGTGCCGTCGATCCGGCCGTCGAGTGCGCCCAGCAGACCCGCTTCGAGCGCCGCCGTGACCAGGAGGCCGACGAGAAAGAGCGGCACGAAAAGCGCCAGCGAACCGGGGCCAGCACCGGGTCCCGTCCCCACGACGCCCGGGAGCGAGACGTAGGTCCACAGCGTGGGCAACCCCGAGGGGAACGGGAACGTGATACCGCCGCCGTTGGTGGCCAGCGCCTGTCGCACCTTCGAGAGCGAGAGGAGCGACGCGACGAACGGGACGACTGCGAGCGCGGTCGACCGTCTCGTCACCGAGACCGCGCGGGCGTATCTGGAGGGCATCGCCGGCACGTCGGCGGCCGACAACTAATGTGTGGTCACTCGGTCCGTTCCCCGCTCGCGAACGTCGCCGACCGGCCGGTGTCGAGTCTGAGGAACGCGGGCAGCGTCGCGAGCGCGAGGACGATCTCACAGCCCCCGGCGACGAGGAAGGCGGCGGGGTACCCGAAAGTGCCGGCGACGGTGCCGCCGACGACGACACCACCCAGAAATCCGAGACTCCCGGCGGCGTTGAACCCGGCCATGGCGACGCCGCGCTCTTCCGAGCGGGCGAGATCGGTGACCAGCGCCATCGTCGCGGGGGCCATCAGTGCGCCCAGCACGCCCACGGCGACCATCCCGACGCCGGCGAGTGCGACCGTCGGTGCCTGTCCGACGGCGATCACGCCGACGCCGTAGGCGGCCGACCCGGCGAGGATCGGTCCCGTTCGTCCTATCCGGTCCGAGAGGACGCCGAAGGGGTACTGCAGGAGGGCGAAGGGAGCGAAGAAGGCCGCGAGGAGGAGTCCTGTGGCGGCGGGGTCGAGACCGAAGACTGTCCGGAAATAGAGGGTGCCGACGAGCGCGAAGAATCCCGCAGTGAACCGGTCGAGGAAGCCGAAGGCGTAGGGGAGCGAGAGCGTGGGGGTGTCGCGGACGCTCGCGACGACGCGGGCGAGGGAGTCGCGGCGACCCTCTGGCGCGCGGTCGGTGGTGAAGAGCGCGAGGGCGCCGACGCCCGCGAGGAGGGCACTCGCGACCCACAGCGGCGCGGTGGGCGAGACGCCGTAAAGCTGGCCGCCCAGCGGGGCGCCCAGTGCGGTGCCCGACCCGATGGCGACGCCGGCGGCGGCCATGTTCCGGCCGTGGCCCCCCTCGAGGTCCATCAGCATCGTCATCGCGAGCGAGAACGCGCCGACCGTCGCGGCGCCCTGGAGCGCGCGCACGGCGAGGACCGTCGTGAACGAAAGGTCGAACCGGCCGGCGAGGAGGGCGAGCGCGGCGTAGCCGACCGCACCACCGGCGGCGCCGGCGGCGATGTAGGGGGTGCGCCGACCGGTGCGGTCGCTCAGTGCGCCCCAGAGCCCGGCGAAGACCACGAACGCAGCGAACTCGGCGGCGAGGAACCAGGTACTCGCATCGAGGGTCGTCTCGGCGCCCAGAGCCGCGACGAGCGTATCGACGCCGGGGTAGAGGAGCACCTGGGCGAGCAGGACTGCGAAGACCATCGCCCCCAGAGCGACCCGGTCGCGCGTCGCCGTCATCTGTGTTGGCATACGGGCGCTCGACGTATCGGTGTGTCGCTCTGGTCAGAACGGGGCAGTGGGACCGCCGGTCGACGACCCGGCCGTCCCGTCGTCCGTGACGGACCCGGTCTCGGGCCGCGTGTCCGGCCCGCCGTCGGGGACCTCGCCCGTCTCCGGGAACGCGGTTTCGAGCTGTTTCAGTTCGCCGTTGATCGCGACCGCCCGCTGGTGCATGGGCGCGACGCGGACACGGACGAGGTCGAACTCGTGACGGTCGACGAGGCCGTTCCAGGCTCGGAACGTCCCCCTCGTGAGCGTGTCGCTCTGCGGACAGAACGCCGTCGTCGGCGTGAACTCCGCCCGGAGGACTCGCGGTTCGTCCCCGGCGACGGCGTCGGTATCGAGCGCGTCCCGGTCGGCGGCATCCGCATCGAACGCGTCCGAGTCGAGGGAGTCAGTGGCGTCGAGGTCTTCGACGGCGTACCGGTAGCCCGCACCGGGATGGCGCGGGTCGTTGTTCAGTCGCGCGAGGTTGTACCCGAAGGTCATGTCGTAGACGCCCCGTTCCTCGAAGAGTTCGCGAGCGAGGCGGTGGACCGCGAGGTGTTCGGTCCCCGCGAGGACGTCGTGCCCGTCGAGGAACTCGCCGGGCGGTGGCACGTTGCCGGGGACGAACTCGTCGTAGGCGTCGAACGCCGCCCCGCTCCCGCCGAACGGCGATGGGACTCCGACCATACCTAGGTGTGGGGGCGCGACCGGGCTATGCCTGCTTCCGAACGTGTTCGACTGTAGTGCGGGGTCGGCGGCCCGTCAGTCGCCGGCGCGTCGGTCGGCGTGACTGATGTGGACGTGCCACTCGTCGGCGGCGACCTGTTCGGTCTCGTGGTCAAAACCCCGCTGGGAGAGGACGCCGTACAGCGGTTCGGGCTCGAAACTGTTGACGAGTGTCAGCGTCTCTCCCCGGGGGAGGTCGTCCAGCGCGTCGACGATGGCGCCGAACGGTTCGCCGTCGATCTCGCGAGCGTCGAGCGTCCGGGTCGCGTCGACGGGGTCGTGCTCGCTCATAGGTCGTCGTTGGGCGTCTCCGGGCGAGCGCGTTGTCCCGAACACGTTCGTTTGGGGCCACGGTCGGTCCCGGATACAGCGGGGGGACCTGTGCGGCGCCGGACATACGTATCCGGGGGGCGTCGTGACGGGTATGCAGTCGATATCGGTCTCGCGGCGGGTCGACGCGTCGCCCGACCGCGTCCGCGAGGCGATGGCTGATCTCGAGGCGTTCATGCTCGGCGCGGGCTTTACCGACGTCACCGTCGAGGACGACGAGATCCACCTGGAGAACCAGGTCGGACTGGCGACGGTCACGCTGGACCTGCGCGTGGTCGAGCGACCGGGGACGGAGCTGGCCTACGAGCAGGCCGACGGCTTCTTCGAGCGGATGGACACCGAGTACACGCTGGAGGCGGTCGACGGGGGGGCCGAGATCACCGCGACGACCGAGTTCGCACTCGACGTGGCGCTCGTCGGGCAGATCCTGGACGCGACCGTGATCAAGCGCCAGCGCCGCCACGAACTGGTGTCACAGTTCGACTGGCTGGAAGCGGAAGTCGAGGGGTGAGTGTCTCTCTCGATTCGAGCGATCCGGTCTTCTGTGGAGTGGCCGGTGGCTGCCGAACGCTTTCGATCCGCTCGCTAGCCGTCACCGGGACCGCACTCGACGGTGTGCGTCGAAAGCCCTCGACCCGCTCGCGATTGCTGAACCGGCACTATCCGACTGAGCGGAGCGAAGGAGGATATCCGGTTCAGCAACTCCCCACCCGGCGCGAGCGGGTCTCGCTCTTTCAGTCCGCCAGGCGACCACACGGCACCGCACCGCGACCGCAGGCCACACACCTCCCCAGCCGATTCGCTCACTCCGTTCGCTCATCCCTCGGGCTTCCGTCTCGCGGCCTCACTTCGTTCGGCACGCGAGACGGCGCACGCCACGGCGAAAACCGAGCAGTCGCGGCTCCGACTCCGGATCCTCCTCACCGTGTGGCCCCGTTCGAGGGCGGCGTCTCGTCGGGGGCGTCGCCCGGCTCGGCCCCCGTTTCCAGTCGAGCGACGAGGACCGCACGCAGGGAGTGGGGGCTGTGCTCGCGGACGGCCACGAGCATGTTCGCCGCGAACAGACCGAACCCGAGCGTCGCGAGGGCACCTGCGAGTCCCGTGACGGAGGGAGGAAGAGTAAGGAAATCGGCGACGGCGAGGCCGATGGCGCCGACGAGCGTGGCGGCGAGATCGGCGGTGGCGACGCGGTCGTCGTAGAGGTCGTCGACCATCGGGACCGGTTCGAACCCCAGCCGGTCGCTGTAGCGGTGGACCCAGAGGACGAACGGGACGACGTGATAGAGCGTCCCGACGACGACGAACCCGACGACGCCGAAGAGGAGGAGATGCGGGGCGGGGCCGAAGAGCGTCGCGTCGGCGAGCGGGTCGACGAGCCACGCGCGGCCGGCGGCGAGCGCCCAGACGCCGAGTGCGACAGCGGCGACGGCGTATCTGGCGAGCATCGGGTTCCACTCGACCTGGGTTTCGAGGAGTCCGCGCGCGAGGACGAGGGCGAAGCCGCCGAGCGCGACGACGACGAGGACGCCGCCGACGCGGGCGAGCAGGAGGGAATCGAGGAGACGGCCGGTCGCGAGCGCGAGGACGCCGACCGGGTAGGCGAACTCCTCGACGCGCTGGAGGGAGACGTCGACGCCGTGGAGGTCGGTCTGGGTGAACATCGTGGCGAGCTGGTAGAGCGCGCCGACGACGGTAGTGAGGACGACGCCGAACACGGCGAGGGTGGCGTGAGCGCCCAGGACGCCGGTCCGGTCGACGGGGAGGGCGGGGAACACAGGAACTGAGTAGTCCATCGCGAGCGCGAACCCCAGGGCGGGGACGACAGCGAAGCAGGCGAGCGCGAGTGCGAAGTGGCGTTCGGTCACGTCCCAGGGGCGTGCTCCCAGGAGGGTCCGGCCGAGCCCGTAGACGAACACCCAGAACCCCAGCACGGCGAACCCGCCCATCGCGTGGACCCAGTGGAACGACGCGGTGGCGAAGGCGACGGCCATCCCGCCGACGCCGACGGTGACGAGCCACAGCTGGGCGGTGGCGAGTCGCCGCGAGTAGAGGGGGACGTTCGACCAGACGGGGACGAACTGGGTCATCGCGCCCATGATCGTCACACAGACCCACCCCGCCACGAGGAGGTGGACGTGCGCGAGGCGGGTGAGCCCCAACAGGACGCCCGCCGCGTCGAGGACGCCGACGACCCCGCCCGCGAGGAGCAACCCCAGCCCGACCAGGAAGTGTCGCAGCGGGATCGTCATCGGCGGCTGGCGGTCCGTCTCCCCGGTACCCGGGACCACGCTCATACTCGCCCGTAGCGGCTCCACGACCCTCGGCGTATACCCGAACGTGTTCGCACCGTCGCGCCCGGGGATCCGGGCGGGTCTCGAAGCATATAAACCGGGTCGTGTGAGGGCGTACCACTGTTGGTAACACGTCTCACGGCAGATCGGGTGAGCGGGCGCGTCGTGGCGGCTCGACGGTGATATCGGCGGTGACTCCGGTCGGGCACCCTCGGCCCCGAACACGCATATTTATATAGAAGCACATTCATACTCCCGGTTGAACATGAGTCAGCGTATGCAGGGGCAGCCCATGATTATTCTGGGCGAGGACTCCCAGCGGATGAAAGACCAGGACGCGCAGGCGCACAACATCTCGGCGGCACGGGCGGTCGCCGAGTCCGTAAAGTCCACACTCGGACCGAAGGGGATGGACAAGATGCTCGTCGACAACCTCGGCGACGTCACCGTCACGAACGACGGCGTCACCATCCTCACCGAGATGGACATCGACAACCCCACCGCCTCGATGATCGTCGAGGTCGCCGAGACCCAGGAGGACGAGGCCGGCGACGGCACGACCACGGCGGTCGCCATCGCGGGTGAACTCCTGAAAAACGCCGAAGACCTGCTCGACCAGGACATCCACCCGACGTCGATCATCCGCGGGTTCGACCTCGCCAGCGAGAAGGCCCGCGAGGAACTCGACGAGATCGCCGTCGAGGTCGACCCCGACGACGAGGAGATCCTCAAGAGCGTCGCCGGCACCTCCATGACCGGCAAGGGCGCCGAGGTCAACAAGGACGTCCTGACCGAACTCGTCGTCAAGGCCATCCAGCGCGTCACGGTCGAGGCCGACGACGGCTCGTACGTCCCGGATCTGGAGTTCCTCAACATCCACAAGCAGTCCGGTCGCCCGGCCAGCGAGTCCGAACTGCTCGAGGGCGGCATCATCGACAAGGACCCGGTCCACGCGAAGATGCCCAAGGAAGTCGACGACGCGAAGGTCCTGCTGTTCGACACGGACCTCGAAGTCGACGACGCCGAGGCCGACGCCCAGCTGAGCATCGAGGACCCCGACCAGCTCCAGGACTTCATCGAGCAGGAAGAGGAACGTCTCAAGGAGATCGTCGAGAACATCAAGGCGGCGGGCGCTAACGTCGTCGTCACCCAGAAGGGTACCGACGACATGCTCGAACACTACCTGGCTCGCGAGGGTATCCTCACGATCCGCCGCGCGAAGAAGTCCGACATCGAGTTCCTCTCGGAGGTCCTCGACACGCGCATCATCTCGGACGTCGACTCCATCACCGCCGACGACGTCGGTCACGGCTCCGTCACTCGCAGCGAGGACGACGAGCGCTTCCTCTTCGAGGGTGAGGGCCACGGCGCGACCCTGCTCCTGCGCGGCTCGACCCAGCACGTCGTCGACGAACTCGAGCGTGGCATCAACGACGCGCTCGACGTCGTCGCCTCCACCGTCGCCGACGGCCGCGTGCTGGCCGGTGGCGGCGCGGTCGAGGTCGAACTCGCCGGTCGGGTCCGGGACTACGCGGACTCCGTCTCGGGCCGCGAACAGCTCGCGGTCGAGGCGTTCGCGGACTCGCTGGAACTCGTCCCGCGCGTCCTCGCCGAGAACGCCGGCCTCGATTCGATCGACACGCTGGTCGACCTCCGCGCGGCCCACGAGGGCGGCGACGAACACGCCGGGCTGAACGTCTACACCGGTGACGTCGTCGACACCTTCGAGGCCGGCGTCGTCGAACCGGCCCACGCCAAGCGCCAGGCGCTCTCCTCGGCCACGGAGGCCGCCAACCTCGTCATGAAGATCGACGACATCATCGCGGCCGGCGACCTCTCGACGTCCGGCGGCGAGGAAGAGGCCGGCGGCGGCCCCGGTGCGGGCGGCCCCGGCATGGGCGGCATGGGCGGCGGCATGGGCGGCATGATGTAACCACTGCCGGCGACCCTGCACCCGTCGACTCCCGCTCGCGAACCGACGTGCGATTTTCGAGGTCCGTGCGGTACCCGTTCGTTCCCGCCCGGTGAGCGACCGTTTCGACACGAAAAACCGACGCGTACTCTTCGGTCTGTGTGGACGTCTCGTTCAGGCCGCGCCGACTCGCTCCTGGAGGTCGACCTGTTCGACGTTGGTACCGCCACACACCCGACAGGTCGGGATGTCCAGGTCCGGTTGCGTGTAGAACTCCTCGCCGCAGTTCTCACAGCGGTGGCTGGGCAGCCCCTCTTCCTCGCGGTCGCCGGTCACGACGACGGGCCGGTCGGCGTCGAGCGTGACCTGCTGGCTGACGCTCCCGAAGAGTGCGGACCCGAGCGGCGACCGCTTGCGCCCGCCCATGAGGATCAGGTCGGCGTTGACCTCCTCGGCCGCGTTCAGGATGCCCTCGGCGGGCGTCCCGTAGCGACTCAGTTCGGTGACCGTCACCCCTGCCGCCTCCAGGAACGCCTGTGCCTCCTCGCCCGCCTTCGTCTCCGTCGGACTGCTCGCCTCCGCCCACTCGGGGTCGTCGTAGACGTGCAGCAGGTACACCACCACGTCCGCTGCCGCGTTCGGCAGGTTCGCCGCCGTCGCCACCTGTGCCGTCGCCCAGGACTCGTCCGCGTCTATCGGCAACAGCACCCCGTACATTGTTGTCATGCCCCAAGTGCACATCGGCTGTCGACTGACAAAAGTGTTAGGACGGGGTCGACCCCCGGCAGAGAGGTGCGTTTCGGGTGGAACCACCCGCCTCAGACACTAAGTGTCGCGGCGTCGAAATACGGGTATGGAGACGCGCTTGCTCGGTCCCGCGGCGGTCGAACGGGCGGCGGAGTACGCGGCTGTCGTCTCGGCCGTCGAGGACGCTTTCGCCGCCGACGCTCGCGGCGACGCCCAGATGCCCGCCAAGTCCTACGTCGACCTCCCGCAGTACAACGGCGACTTCCGGTCGATGCCCGCCTACCTGGACGCGCGGGGCGGGGACGGGGACGGCTGGGACGCCGCAGCGGTCAAGTGGGTCAACGTCCACCCCGACAACCCCCGCGAACACGGCCTCCCGACGGTGATGGGCACCGTGATCTACTCCGACCCGGAGACTGCCGTGCCACTCGCGCTGAT
>Ga0207770_100207_pt1 | contig 41481 bp, 42 predicted proteins | sample A23E2SouthBayCA_FD_187729 | JGI IMG/M metagenome (GOLD analysis project Ga0207770, IMG submission 187729) | Aerobic enrichment media microbial communities from Eden Landing Ponds, California, USA - A23 E2 (SPAdes) | ecosystem: Environmental > Aquatic > Marine > Unclassified | place: Emeryville... | reverse complement strand
CGCCCGCCGAGACGGCCGACGCCCTCGCCGAGCGCGACCTCGACGTGGTGCCCGCACACGTCGACATCGACGCGATGGAAGACGACCCGGAGGGCGTCGTCGACGACCAGACGACGATCGGCACGGACGGCGGCGTCGTCCCGTGGCTCGGTCCCGACCACTTCGAGACCCGCGAGGCCGCCGAGGCGACCGCCGAGCGCGTCGAGGCCCTGCGGGAGACGCTGGCCGACCACGACTTCGGCCTGCACTACCACAACCACGCTCACGAGTTCGTCGAATTCGACGACACGAACGGCTTCGAGGTGTTCGCCGAGGGCACCGCGGCGCTGCTCGAACCCGACGTCGGGTGGATCCAGACCGGCGGCCACGACCCCGTCGAACTCCTCCACCGCTACGGCGACCGGATCGAGGTCGTCCACATGAAAGACATGGACACGAGCGTCGAGCACGGGTTCGTCGAGATCGGCGAGGGCGACGTCGACATGCAGGCGTGTGCCGACGCCGCCCGCGAGATCGACGCCGAGTGGCTCGTCTACGAACACGACGAACCCGACGACCCCGCCGCGTCGATCGACACCGGCGCCGCCTTCCTCGCGGACCTCTGACCCGCGACGCGGTTTTTTCGACCACCGGAGACCGTACGGAAACGGACGAATCTTCGACACGATTCACGAAACCGACAAAAAGGAGGCCCGCCTACTCCGGGCGTGTTCTCGACGACGAGACGACGGGTGGCGGTGGTCGTCGTCGCGGTCGTGCTCGCGACGACGCCGGTCGCCGGTGCAGTGAGCGAGTCAGGTGGGACTGCCGACGGTCGAGTCGGACCGGTCGAGCCCGCTCGCGACGGTGTGCCGACGGACACCGCCCCGGGCGTGGGGCCAGTCGCCACGTCCCCGACCGGCGCAGGTGACGACCAGTTCGCCCGGGACGTGGCGGCCGCCCGACAACTCGACAGGCAGGCAGCCGAGACGAACGTGACGGTGACGGACACCGGCGGGACCGCGTCTGTCGCCGGAACGGACACCATCCTGGAGACGGCCCCGCTGTCGGTCGCCGTCACACAGCGGATCGCGCTGACGCCCGACCGACCCGGGACGGTGCAGGTCACACACGCGTTCAGGGTCCCGCGGAACGTCACCTCCCTGGTGGCACCGGTACCCGAGGGGGCGAACGTCACGGCGACGACCGGCTTCCGGTCGGTCGAGGAGACGGAGTACGCGTGGGACCGCAACACCACGCGGGCACGGATCACCTATACACTGGACGTCAACGAGACGGTTTCGATGGCCGGACCGGAGGGTGCCGAGGGGCGGTACCTGCTCGTCGACGCCGGGGAGTGGGCGCTGGTCCAGCAGCCCCGACTGGCGCTGCGCTGGCGCTGGACCGGTCCCGAACCGGTCGGACTGACCCAGGAGACGACGACCGTCGGTCCGGGCTACGCCGGCGAGGACCTCGCCTACCTCGGGGAGGTCGAAACCCACGAACGCCGGGCCCACGGTCAGACGTTCACGCTGGTCGTCCCGGACCGCGCGGACATGGCGGAGTCGCCCGACGCGGTCCTCGACGCGCTGGCCGACGCCTCCGGCCGGTTGCGGGTCGGCGACCGCGACGAGACGGTCACGACGTTCGTCGCGCCGACGACGACGGTCGAGTGGGGCGTCCGCGGACTCCAGGTCGGCGACAGCGACGCCTGGGTTCGCGACGCCGAACCGCTGGGCCAGCCGGACAACACCTGGGTCCACGAGTACGTCCACACCCGACAGGCCTTCGAGACGGCGCCGTCGGGCCGGTGGCTCACCGAGGCGACCGCCACCTACTACGGTGCCCTGCTGACGCTCGAACGCAACGAGACGGGCTTCCGGTCGTTCAGGGACTTCCTCGCGCGCGGAGCCGTGCCACCCCAGTCCGACGCCGTCCTCGTCGAACCGCGGACGTGGGACAACGCGGCCAACTACTGGAAGGGAGCGCTGGTCACGGCCGCGATCGACCGCCAGATACGGCTCGCGACGGGGAGCACCCGCTCGTTCGGGACGGTGTTCTCGCGGCTGAACGCCTTCCCGCGGCCGGTCGACTGGGAGGTCACGCTGGAACTCGTCAAGCGGGTCGGCGGGTCCTCGGTCGACGAGTTCGCCGGCACGTACATCACGACCAGTCGCATCCCACCGGCGTGGTCGGCGGCCGAACACGAGGCGACCTTCGGCCCGACGCCCGCGCGATTCACCTTCCGCTTCGCCGACCGCCCCAGCGACCGCACGAACGCCACCGCCGGCGGCGGGCTGAACGCCAGCAGGGAGAACGTCACCGTCGGGTTCCGCGTGTCAGGCCCGTATCGCAACGAGACGGTCACGGGTGAGCCGCTGACTCTGTACACCGGCGAGACGCTGCGGGCGACGGGCGTGGTCGTCAACGCCGGCGGCGCGAACGCCTCCTACGAGCAGTTCTTCGCCGTCGGTGGGGACGTCGACCGCCTGGTCTCGGGGTCGCTCGCACCCGGGGAGACGGCGACACACGCGCTCTCGTTCACCGCCGAGACTCCCGGCGGTCGGCGGCTCTCGTTCGGTGCCGACTCCGTCGAGGTCCAGGTGTACGAACCGGCGCCCGCCCGACTCGGCGACGTCACCGTCAACCGGACGAGACTTCAGGGGCCAGGGGTCGTCGCGGTGAACGTCACCGTGGTGAACCCCTACGGCGCGCCGGCCCACCGGAACGTGACGGTCACGCGCGACGGCCGGTCGGTGGCGACGCGACAGGTCGGCGTCGGGCCGAACGCCGAGCGCACGGTGTCGGTTCCCGTCCGACTCCGGTTCAGCGGACAGTACGCGGTCGGCGTCACCGAAGGCCCGGAGGCCACGATCACCGTCGGCGCGCGGTCGGGCGGTGGCGACGGGACCGAGACGGCGACCCCGGACGAGCCCGCCGCTGGCGCGTCGACCGAGACCCGGTCGACACCGACGCCCACCGTCGACGTGACCTTCGGCAGCGGTCCCGGGTTCGGCGCACTCGCCTCGCTCCTCGCTGTGGTCGCCCTCGTCGTCTCACTCGCCGTCCGCGCTCGCCGGTCGCGCTCCCCGTGACCGGCGGCGCTGCCGCTCCGCGTCCTCTCCCCGGGTCCGTCACTCTCCCGAACCGACGGCGTCGAGCAGCCTCGTGGTTCGTGCGACCAGCGTCTCGGTGTCGGTCGCCACCAGCGTCGCGGTCGATCCGTCGTGAGGTGCGTCGTGATCGACGACCGCCACGGGCGACCCGCCGGACTCGGCGACCTCCCGCGCGACGACCGCCTCCCGGCCCGTCCTGCTCTGCGCATCGCCACTTTCGCCCCCGGCCCCGACCTCGACCGCAACGACCGCGCCGTCGAGTCCCTCGAGAACTGCAGCGACGTCGTCGCCGTATCGGACGGTCGCACCGAAGCGCACGCTCGCGTCGGCCTCGCGGACGGCCAGGACGGTCTCGGCGACGTGTGTCGACGCACCGAACCTGACGCCACCGGTGGGTTTCGCGCCCGAGAGCGTCCGGACGACCCCACCGTCGACGGCGGCGACTTCGTCGGGGCGTTCGGCGTACAGCGTCGCACCCGCGACGTCCATTCCCCCCTCCGGGACGAGCGGTGCGACGTCCCGTTCGACGAGCGAGTCGAGGACCGACTGGACGGCCTCGGCCGTCGCCTCACGCGCTGCGGCGTCGCGGAGTTCGACGAGGTGGTGGACCGCGCCGGGTCCCGCCCCGACGTCGTGATTGTACCGGACGGCACGCGCGAGCAACTCGATACCCGAGGCGACGGCGTCGCTGACGGACTCGCCCTCTGCGAGGCGGGTGGCGATGGCCGACGAGAGCGTACAGCCCGATCCGTGGGTGGCGTCCGTGTCGACTCTGGGATGCCGGAACGTCTCGACGCGCTCGTCGGTCACGAGAACGTCCACCACCTGTTCCGACTGCCCGCCGTCGATATGTCCCCCCTTGACGAGCGCGGCGTCGGCGCCCATCTCGACGAGTGTCTCCCCCGCTTCGCGGGCAGTGGCCTCGCCCTCCGGGTCGACGTCGGTGAGGACGGCGGCCTCGTCGGCGTTGGGCGTGACGAGCGTCGCCTCGCGCACGAGCGCCCCGTAGGCGGCTTCGGCCTCGCTGGCGAGCAGTCTGTCGCCCGAGGCGGCGACCATGACGGGATCGACGACCGCCGGGGCGTCGAGGGCGGCGACGCGGTCGGTCACGAGGTCGACCACGTCGGCAGTCGCGAGCATCCCCGTCTTCACCGCACGCACGTCGAAGTCCGACAGCACCGCCTCGTACTGGGCGTCGATCTCGTCGACAGGGAGGACGTGCGTGCTCTCGACGCCCGTCGTGTTCTGGGCGGTCACGCTCGTTATCGCGCTCGTCCCGAAGCCACCGCAGGCTTCGATAGTCTTCAGGTCGGCCTGGATGCCGGCGCCACCACCGGAATCGCTGCCCGCGACGGTCAACACGACCGGCCGCGAGACCGGGGCTGCCTCTCTCATGGTCGTCTCTCCTCGGGCCGTGCCCATAGACGTGACGAGACGGCCGCCAGCGGGGCACACCCTCCCTGCGGGTCAACCCTCGTCGACTCCGCGGAGGTCCGGGCGTTCGAATCGCAGGTTGCCGCCGAAGACGGTGTCACAGCCGGGACACTGGAGATAGGCGGTGAACTTCATCCCGTCCTCGTCGAAGGCGACGAGCGTCTTCCACTGGTGACTCGCCGTCTCCGTGAGCTCGGGGTCCTTGTAGAACTCGACGCCCTGGAGGTCGGCGCCGCACTCGGGGCAGGTGAATCGGTCGGGTGGCATGGGCGGGTGGACGAGGCGTCGTCGGGCCTGCACCAAACTGTGGTGGCGCTGCCCCGACGCTCACCGGGCGTAGGCGTCGAAGGGGTTGTCGTGGGTGAGTCGCCGGACCGAGGCGTCGTCGAGACGGTCTCGCAGTTTCGGCAGGAACTCCTCTGGGAGGTAGGTGTAGGGCCGTTGCTCGCCACCGGCGGGTTCCGAGGGGTCGTACCACCCCCGGTCCTGGCTGAGCAGGAGGCGGTCAGTGTGACCTGCCTCGACCATCGCCTCGATGCGGTCCAGGTAGTCTGCGTCGTTCTGGTCCTCGCCGCCGATCCAGTCGTACTCGACGTAGGCGCCGCGGTCGGCGACCGCCAGGTTCGCGTCGAGGTCGTCGGCCTGGGCGTGGATCCAGACGAACCCCTCCGGGGTGTAGCCCTCGTCCTCGAGCACGTCGAGTTGCTCGTGGACGAGGTCGCCGTAGAGCGTGTGACTGCCGATGAGTGCCCCCGTCTCGGCCCCTGCTCGCGCCGCCGCTCGCAGTACCTTCTCCTCGTCGGGCGAGAGCCCGTCGGGGTCGTCGTCGTCCGTGCTGACCTTGATCCACGCCGCCCGCACGCCCGTGTCGTCGACGCCCTCGGTGAGATCCTCACGGAGCCACTCGAAGAGTTCGTCTTCCGTCGCCTCGCGAACCCAGTCGGGGATCGACGGCTCCTGGTAGACGCCCGTCGGGACGACGATGGGGAACGCCGTCGCCTCCGAGACCGCGAGGTCGATATCGACCCGCCGACCGACGCCCTCGGGCGTGGCCTCGACCAGTGCCGTCACGCCGGCCTCGCGGGCGCGCTCGATCTCCGGCGCCATCACCTCGACCACCGCCTCGGGGTCGGCGTCGCGCCAGTTCGCCGCCTCCATCGGTCCGAGGTCGACGAAGACGTGTTCGTGGGGAAGGACCAGCCCCAGATCGTCGCGCCCGAACGGCCCCCGGGTCGTGTAGAGTTCCATGCTCTCCCCAGGACCCCTCGACAGTAACCGCTTGTGGCCGCCGAACGTGTCGAACCAGACACCGGGCCTCTCGCCGTCTCGCCGTTGGGACAGGATCCTTATACAGATATTGAGTGTGCATATCACACCCACGGAAAGATTTATGTGACACAATCACAGGGTACCAGTCGGTAGATGTCGAAGACGAGCACGCGGCCGGAGACGGCCGACAGGTACGGAGCGTTCGAGACGGCGGAGGGTGACACGGTGCTGTACGACCGCGAGGACGGCACAGCCTGGATACAGTCCGACTACGCGGTCGACTTCGAGGACGTCCGGGCGAGCGGTCCAACCGAGTAAGAGCGCTCGAACGTCACGGTGGGGTCGAGGCTCCGGCGACGTGGGTGCCGGGGTCGACCTGTCGAGGACGAGTCACGGGTTCGCCGTTCCAGCGGGTCGCCCGGTCGCTGTCGGTGGCCGTCGTCCGAGGTTCTGTACGAGCTACTCCTGCAGTTCGGCCATGTACTCAGCCATCGCGCCCCAGAACGGGTCGACGCCGGGGTGGTCGGTCGGTTCGCCGTCGACGACGAGCCCCGACCCCTCGACGACCTCACCGACTTCGGCCGCCGGGATGTCCTCGCCCTCCAGCGCCGCGAGCACGTCGTCGACGCCCGACGGGTCGACCGTCGCCAAGAGCGTCCCCTCCGAGATGGAGATCCAGGGGTCGATGTCGAAGAAGTCACAGGCCGCTTCGATGCCCGGGAGGACCGGGACGTCGTCGCGGCGGAGTTCGATCCCCACCCCTGCGGAGCGAGCCATCTCGTAGAGGCCGCCGTAGATCCCACACTCGGTGGCGTCGTGCATCGCCGTGACCGGGCCGGCCGCCGCGGCCGTCAGCGCGTCCTGGACGGGGCTCATGTCGTAGAAGCGGTCCGTCGCCGCGTCGACGTCGTCGTCGGCGACGTCCCCGCGCATGAGCGACTCGAACTGGATCGAGAGGAGACCCGTCGCCTCGATAGCGGGCCCTTTCGTGACCACGACGCGGTCGCCGACCTGTGCGCCGTCCGGGCGGACGAGGTCGTCGGGGTCACCAACCGAGACGGCGGTCCCGCCGCCGACCATCGGGTAGTTACAGCCCTCGTAGCGGCCGGTGTGACCGGTGACGACGGAGACGTCGAACGCGCGGGCCTCGCGGTCGAACGTCTCCCAGACGGTGGCGAACTCCTCGTTCGTGATCTCGGGGGGCAGGTTGAAGTCGACCGAGAGGTGACTCGGGGGGATCCCCGAGACGGCGACGTCGGACATGAGGATGTGGACGGCGAACCAGGCGGCGCGCTCGAACCCCAGCGAGGGCATGACGAAGATGGGGTCGGTGGCCATGGCGACGGCTGCTCCGCCCGTCTCGACGACGCCGAAGTCGACGCCGTGTTGCGGACCGAGTGTGACGTCGTCGCGGTCGGCACCGAGGTTCGGGTAGATGTACTCGTCGAAGAAGTCGCGGTCGACCTTGCCGAGTTCGGGCATGGGTGGCCGGTTCGACTGTGGGGGCAAAGGGTTGACTGTCGAGACCGTCGTCGAGTACTCACGGCTGCAGACGGAGCACGGCCGTATATTCAAGTACGAACAGGCGGAAGGTTCGAGTATGGCACAGGCGACAGGTCGGATCGTCCCGGGAGAGGACTCGGACGTCCACGACGAGCCCCACGTCGAGGGACGGCGTATCACGGTCCGAGGGACCGTCGAACGGGTCGAGGACGCGGGGGTCGACCCCGAAACCGTCGCCGACGGGTACGACCTCGCACTCGCAGACGTCTACCGGGCACTCACGTACTACTACGACCACCCGGACGAGATGGCGGCGGTCGAACAGCGTCGTCGTGAGCGCGAGCGCGCCGCCCGCGAACGGGGAGCGAAGCGTCTGGACGGGATCCGTCGAGCGGAATGAGCTACCGGGTGCTGTGTGACGAGAACGTCGAAGAGACGGCCGTCTCCGAACTCACAGGGCAGTGGATCGACGCGAGACACGTCACCGACGCGCCGGGGGACGGGAGTTCGGACGAGGCCGTCGCGGAATACGCACTGTCGCGTGACTTCGTTCTCCTCACCAGCGGTTCCGATTTCCTCGTCGAATCCGACTTTCCGGAGGTGACCGCGCTCTACTATCCGGACAGCGAGGTTCCGGGACACGAACTCACTCGGCGAGTCGGCGACCTCGCCACGTACGTCCCGGACCCGGACGAACTCGGTCGTGTGACGTTTCTCACCGCCTGAGACGGGTCCGCCGGCGTTCACACAGCGGAGTGACTACCCCCACTGACCGAGCGGTTACCGTCCGACTATGACCCCGGGAGTCATACAGGAATACATGACCACCTCAGCAGCGACGACCGACGCCGACCGCGTGCGGGTCTCCTACCGGCCGGTCGACGACGACGGCGATCCGATCGAGGAAGACGACTTCCTGGGACGGAGTCTCCGCGCAGACACCTTCAGAACCTATCTCCGGCGAGCCCACGAGGGACCGGTCGCCGTCGGCGACGAATGGGCGGAGTTCGTCAACTGCGGCTGTGGCACCACCGAGGACGTCAGCCTACGCGTCGAAGGGGTCGACGGCGGGTCGACGATCGGCGACGGGACCGAAATCGAGATCGTGGACTCGTGACTACTCGTCTCGCAAGATCGTATCGTCGCCGTGGCGCTCGCGTAACTCGCGCAGGTACTCGCGGGACTCGCGAACGCGGGGCGTCGGTGTTTCGTAGGCGTGTTCGAACCACCCGTCGACGTCCGGCTCGTACCCCTCGGCGGCCTCGATGAGGTCGGCCGCGTTCTCCCGGCAGCGCTCCTGTATCGCGTCGACCCGTTCGTCGTCGAGCAGGTCGCGCTCCCGGAGGAACGTCTCCATCCTGGGAATCGGGTCGCGTTCCTTCCAGCGCTCGACTTCCTCGTCCTCGCGGTAGACGGAGGGGTCGTCGGCGGTCGTGTGTGCCCCGTAGCGATACGAGACGGCCTCGACCAGCGTGGGTCGCAGTTCGTCCTCGTCGGGGTCGCGGGCTTTCTCGATGGCTTCCTTCGTGACGGCATAGACGGCGAGCGGGTCCATCCCGTCGACCTGAACCCCGGAAAACCCGTAGGCGTCGGCCTTCTGCGCGATGGTCGCGCTCGCTGTCTGGCGTTCTTTGGGGACGGAGATGGCGTACCCGTTGTTGTTACAGAAGAAGACGACGGGCGCGTCGAAGACGCCGGCGAAGTTCAGCGCCTCGTGGAAGTCCCCCTCGCTCGTGGCGCCGTCGCCAAAGTGACAGCACGCGACCGTCTGCTCGCCCTGCAGGCGGGCAGCCCAGGCCATCCCCGTCGCGTGTGGGAGGTGGCTCCCGATGGAGATGTTGAGCGGGAAGACGTGTTTCGAGGCGAGCCACTCGTTGCCCACCTCGTGGCCCTTCCAGTAGAGCAGGTACTCGGGGCCGATCCCGCGGACGATCACGGCGCCCATCTCGCGGTACTGGTCGACGATCCAGTCGTCGTCGGCCAGCGCGTGGGTCGACCCGACCTGTGCGGCTTCCTGGCCCGCCAGCGGGGGATAGGTCCCGAGCCGACCCTGGCGCTGGAGGCTGACGAGGCGCTCGTCCAGGTGGCGGGCGTACCACAGCTGCTCGTACATCGCGACGAGCGTCTCGTCGTCGAGGTCCGGGACGGTGGCGCCCTCGCGGACGCGGCCGTCCTCGTCGAGGATGCCGACCCGGTCGTCCGCGGGACGCGAGAGATACGCGCGGTCGCTCACTGACGGGTGGTCGGAGCGGATTCACAAAGAGATTCCCCCGCCAGAGGACGAGACGGCCGTCCGTCGAGGCGACGGCCGGTCGGCTCACTCGAGCTGATGGTAGTCGAGTTCGTAGCCGGCGTCCAGCGCGTCCTGGACGGCCTCGCCTGGCCGGCCGGGGTCGCGGGTCGTCATACGCATCGCGCCCACAGGATCGCGTTCGAGGACCAGGTTACGCCGCCAGTCCGGGTCGGTCTCCGGGTGGTCGATACGCGTGTGAGCGCCCCGGGACTCGGTTCGCCGGCGGGAGCCCCGGAGGACCGCCTCGGCGGCGACTAGCGCGAACCCGAGGTTCAGGGCGAACTCGTAGGATCGACTCGTCGGGCCGCCGACCGACAGGTCCGCGGCCCGCTCGCGGACGTCGTCGAGTGTCGCCAGTCCCGTCGCGAGGCCGGCGTCGTCACGGCGGATCCCGGCGTGGGTCCAGAGCACCTCGCGGACCTCCGCGAGGAGCGCCTCGGGGTCGTGTGTCCCCTCGGTGCCGGCCAGCGCGGCGAGGTCGGCGAAGTGTCGCTCCGCGCGGCCGGCGGGCGCATCGGTCGAGGCGTCGATCCCGAACGCGCGGTCCCCCTCGGCGAGTCGCTCGGCGATGGCTTCCCCTGTGACCTCGCCGAACGCGAGCGTCTCGGCCAGCGAGTTCCCGCCCAGGCGGTTTGCGCCGTGGACGCCGGCCATCGTCTCGCCGATGGCGTAGAGGCCGTCGACGCGGGTCTCGCCGACGTCGTCGACGACGACGCCGCCCATGCCGTAGTGGGCCGTCGGCGCAACTTCGACGGGTTCCTCGGCCATGTCGACGCCCAGGTCCGCGAACCGCTCGTACATCCGGGGGAGGCGCTCCGCGACGAACGACCGGTCGCGATGGGAGATGTCGAGGTAGACGCCGCCGTGTTCGGTGCCGCGACCCGCCTCGATCTCCTCGTCGATGGCCCGCGCCACCACGTCGCGGGCGTCCAGTTCCATCTGGTCGGGGGAGTACCGCTCCATGAACCGTTCACCGTCGGCGTTGTAGAGGCGGCCACCCTCGCCGCGTACGGCCTCGGTGACGAGCCGGCCGTCCCACTCGGCGCCGTAGCGGTCGCCGACCATCCCCGTCGGGTGGAACTGGACGAACTCGACGTCCATCAGTTGCGCACCGGCGTTGTAGGCCAGCGCGGGGCCGTCCCCCGTGTTCTCGTCGTCGCGAGAGGAGTGGCGGCGGTAGAGGCTGGTGTACCCGCCCGCTGCCAGGACGACGACGTCGGCGTCGAAGCAAACGAACTCGCCGGTGTCGAGGTCGGTCGCGGCCGCGCCCACCACCCGGTCGCCGGCGTCGTCGGTCAGGAGTCGCGAGACGAAGACGTTCTCGCGGTAGGGGATCCCCAGTGCCTGTGCGCGCCCGACGAGCGTGTCCAGCATGGACTCGCCGGTGTGGTCGCCGGCGAAGGCCGTCCGGCGAAACGACTGCGCGCCGAAGTAGCGCTGGTCGATCTCGCCGTCGTCGGTGCGGCTGAAGTCCATCCCCCAGTCGTCGAGTTCCCGGAGGAGGTCGGGCATCCGCTTCGTCACCGTCTCGACTTTCTCCGGCTCGTTGACGAAGTGGCCCTCGTTGAGGGTGTCGGCCGCGTGGACCGTCCAGTCGTCCTCGAGGTCGTGGGTACCCAGCGCGCCGTTGACGCCGCCGCGCGCCCAGGTCGTGTGCGCGTCGCCGTGACTCCGCTTGCCGATCACCAGGAGGTCCGCGGGGTCGACGCCCTGCTCGACGAGTTCGATCGCCGTCCGCGCGCCCGCGGCACCCGCACCGACCACCAGCACCGACAGGTCGACCGCCTCGTACTCGTCGGAATCGAGCGCCACACCGGCCGCTGTTCGTCGGGGACCGTTCATACCGATCGTAGGACCTGGATCGACTTAATACCCGTGAGCAGACGTTCACGAATTTTGGACCCAAGACCCTCAAAACCACTTATTTCGGCATATTTCCGGTTCGCAGAAGCACTTAAACCCCACGACCGTCGGCCACCGGAGGGCAGTGCGAGGCGAGTGGGTCGGGAGCGCGTGACACGGGAACGGCCCATCCGCATAGTTTTAAAATGAAACGCTCGGTACAGAGGGGTATGTTCGAGAAGGTCCTCGTCGCGAACCGCGGCGAGATCGCGGTCCGCGTGATGCGCGCCTGCGAGGAGCTGGGTGTCGGCACCGTCGCAGTCTACAGCGAGGCCGACAAACACTCGGGGCACGTCCGCTACGCCGACGAGGCCTACAACGTCGGGCCCGCCCGCGCGGCCGACTCCTATCTCGACCAGGAAGCCATCATCGAGGCCGCCCGCAAGGCCGGCGCCGACGCGATCCACCCCGGGTACGGCTTCCTCGCAGAGAACGCCGACTTCGCCGCGCGCGTCGAGGACACAGCGGGGATCATCTGGATCGGCCCCGCCTCCGACGCCATGGAGCGCCTCGGCGAGAAGACCCAGGCCCGCGACGTCATGCGTGAGGCTGACGTGCCCATCGTCCCGGGGACGACCGACCCGGTCGAGAGTCCCGAAGACATCGTCGAGTTCGGTGAAGAGAACGGCTTTCCCGTCCTGATCAAGGCCGAGGGCGGCGGCGGCGGCCGCGGCCAGAAGGTCGTGGAGGGCCCGGACGACGTCGAGGACCAGCTCGAATCCGCCCGCCGGGAGGGCGAAGCGTACTTCTCGAACGCCAGCGTCTACCTCGAGCGCTACCTCGACAACCCGCGCCACATCGAGGTGCAGATCCTCGCCGACGAGCACGGCAACGTCCGGCACCTCGGCGAACGGGACTGTTCCCTGCAGCGCCGCCGCCAGAAGGTCATCGAGGAGGGCCCCTCGCCCGCGCTGACGGACGAACTCCGCGAGAAGATCGGCGAGGCCGCCCGGAGGGGAGCAGACGCCGGGGACTACACCAACGCCGGGACCTTCGAGTTCCTCGTCGAGGACCGGGACCGCAACGACGAGGGGTTGCTCGACGCCGACGCCGACTTCTTCTTCCTCGAGGTCAACACGCGGATCCAGGTCGAGCACACGGTGACCGAGGAGATCACCGACGTCGACATCGTGAAGTGGCAGATCCGCGTCGCCGCCGACGAGGAGCTCTCGTTTTCCCAGGACGACGTCGACGTCGAGGGCCACGCGATGGAGTTTCGGATCAACGCCGAGAACGCCGCCAACGACTTCGCGCCCGCGACGGGCGGCGAGTTCGAGGTCTACGACCCGCCGGGCGGGATCGGCGTCCGCGTCGACGACGCGCCCCGACAGGGCGACGACCTCGTGACCGACTACGACTCGATGGTCGCCAAACTCATCACCTACGGCGGCGACCGCGAGGAGTGTGTCGCCCGGGGGAAACGTGCCCTCGGCGACTACGACATCCAGGGGTTCCCCACGATCATCCCCTTCCACCGACTGATGCTCACCGACGACACGTTCCTCGCGGGCGAGCACACCACGAAGTACATCGACGAGACCCTCGACCACGACCGTATCGACACCGCACAGGAGCGGTGGGGCACCGAACCCGCCGAAAGTGACGACGAAGACGAAAAAGAGGTCGTCGAACGCGAGTTTACCGTGGAGGTCAACGGCAAGCGGTTCCAGGTCGAACTGGAAGAACGCGGCGCACCCGCTATTCCGGTGGGTGACATCGACGCGAGCGGGAGCGGCGGGCAGCAACCGAGACCCGGGCGACCGGATTCGAGCGGCGGTGACGGCGGTGACGGCGGCACGTCCGCCGAGGGCGAGGAGATCGCCGCCGAGATGCAGGGCACCATCCTCGAGGTCAACGTCGCCGAGAGCGACGAGGTGGGCGCTGGAGACGTACTCTGCGTGCTCGAGGCGATGAAGATGGAAAACGACATCGTCGCCGAGCGCGGCGGCACCGTCACTCACGTCGGGGTCAGCGAGGGCGAGTCCGTCGACATGGGCGATACCCTGTTCGTGCTGGACTAGGCCCACTGTTTATTTGCGTTGTGGCGCGCGCTGTCGCTCGCGTTCATGCGAGCGACGGAGTCCTGCGAGGGATGAGGAGCGCAGGAGTGAGCGAAGCGAACGACGAGCACCGCAGTCGGCTGGGGAGGTGTGTGGCCTGCGGTCGCGGCCCCTGGTGGAATGAAAGGGCGAGGTCCGCTCGCGTTCATTTTAGTCGCTGAGTGAACTCGCTGGGCGGGTCGGGGACCGACGACGCGTTCTCCGCCGACGTGTAGGGGACGACCGGGTCGTCCGGACAGTCGGGTTTCGGAAGCGTCCCGATCACTGGAGTGGGTGTCGGGGTCCGGGTGGCACGTCGTTCGGTCGTTGTCGTGTCGTCGGTGGACCCGTTCGTTGACTCCGGTTGTGAGGAGTCGGTGGATGACTCCCGCACGTCCGAGCGACTCCCGCAACCGGCGAGTTCGGCGACGACGAGCGACGCCAGCAATCGACGCCGACGCATAGTGCCCTCTCGTCGACAGACGTATGAGTGCTTTCTGTCCAGTGATTCGATCGAAGGCAGTCGCTAGCCGACGTAGTCTCTGGAAGAAACGGAAAGAGAGCCGCCGAAGCGACCGGTCAGACCGTAGTTAGTTGCGGACGACGTTCGTCGCGCGCGGGCCCTTGGGGGCCTGTTCGATGTCGAAGTCGATGTCCTGTCCCTCTTCGAGGTCCGCACCGCCAACGTCCTCCATGTGGAAGAAAACGTCTTCGTCCGCGTCCTCTGTCGAGATGAAACCGTAACCGCCAGTGTCGTGGAAGAAATCCACCTTACCGTTTGCCATTGCGAATAGAGAGTGTCCGGGGTCACGGTTAAGTATTCCGTATTCGTCCTGTAGACGGAGGAAATTCGAAAAATAGTGTTTCGAAACCCGCATCCGGGTTGAAATTCGATCAGTCTGGTCGGTTCCAGCCCGGATCCGCGACCGTATCGGGCACGACCGGCGGTCGATCGGTGGTATCCACAGTTTCGCGAACAGGTGTTGTCGTTCGTCGGACCACTTACGGTCGCGCCGTCGCTACCGGCGGGTATGCAAGCGACACGCGAGGGAGTACTGGACGCGCTCGCCGAGGGACCGGTTTCGGGTCCCACACTCGCGGAGCGACTCGGAGTCTCCCGTGCCGCGGTCTGGAAACACGTCGAAGCCCTCCGCGAGGCCGGGTTCGAGATCGACAGCGGTGACGACGGCTACACGCTCGCGAGCGTCCCCGAGTTCGGCGGTCCCGCCGTCGAGTACGGCCTCGACGCACCCTTCGAGGTCGAGTACCACGACGCGATCCCGAGTACGAACGCCCGGGGCCGGGACCTGGCGCAGGAAGGCGCGAGCGACGTGGTCGTCCTCGCCGACCGACAGACCGGTGGCCGGGGTCGCCTCGGTCGTGACTGGGTCTCGCCGAGCGGCGGTATCTGGCTCTCGGTCGTCTGTCGGCCGGACGTCCCGGCGACCCACGCGCCCGTGTTCACGCTCGCCGCGGCCGTGGCGACGACGCGCGCCGCGCGCGAGGCGGGCGTCGACGCCGAGATCAAGTGGCCCAACGACGTCGTCGTCCCGCAGATGACCGACGGTGGTGACGAAGCCAGCGACGACATCCCGGAACGCAAACTCGCGGGGATCCTCACCGAGATGGAGGGCGAAGCGGACAGGATCTCGTGGCTCGTCGTCGGTATCGGTATCAACGCGAACGTCGACCCCGCGGACCTGCCGGGCGACGCGAATCCGACGAGCGTTCGGGCGGAGGTCGGTGACGTCGACCGGCGGGTGTTCACCCAGCGCCTCCTGGAGGAGTTCGACGCGCTTCGCAACGACCCCGATAGCGTCGTCGACGCCTGGCGCGAACACGCGAGTACCCTGGGAAGGCGCGTCCGCGTCGAGACGCCCGGCGGCGAGGTGGTCGGCGAGGCCGTCGACGTCCAGTTCCCGGGGACGCTCGTCGTCGATACCGGAGAAGAGCGCGTCACCGTCACGGCCGGCGACTGCGAGCACCTGCGACCCGTCTGAAACGTCGCTCGGCCCGACGCTGGCCGGGGGTCTCGCCCCAGCGAGCGGTCGCTAATCGAGGGGCGCGAGAGATTTCAGGGTGAGCGAGCGCTACCCGGGACCCGCGGCCGCTGGTTCTTTCTCGGGCGACTCCTCGACGCCGTCGGCCGCCGAGAAGCCGACTGTGACGACCGGGACCCGCGAGGCGCGGACGACGCGCTCGGCGACGCTCCCGAGGATGAGGCGGTCGATCCCGCCACGGCCGTGCGTTCCCATGACGATGCAGTCGACCCCGCGCTCGCCGGCGACGTCGACGATCTCGCGACTCGGCCGTCCCTCGACGGTCACCGTCTCGACCTCGACGCCCTCACCCAGCAGGCGCTCGACGTCCGCCAGTGCTTCTTGTCCTTTGCCGTCGAGGACGTCGCGGACGCCCTCCCAGGAGGCCTCCATCGGCAACCCCGTGTAACTCGTCGCGTCGACGACGTACAGCGCGACGATGCGCGCGTCGTGGAATCGTGCCAGTTCCCCCGCGTGTTCTATCACCCGCTCGAATCCCGCGGACCCGTCCGTGGGCACCAGGATCGTGTCGTAGATCCCCATGCCATGATTAATCATGCCAGACGATATAACCCTTCGGTCGGCCTCGTAGCGCTCGGCTGGTGGTCGACGGCCAGATCCGTCCCCGATCTGGACACTTCGCGCGGGTGGGACCGTGACGTTTTATTCACACCCCGCCGAGAAGCCGGTATGATACTCTCGGACGGGGACATTCTGCGACGCCTGGAGCAGGGAGACCTGGTGATCGAGCCGCTGGACGACGTCGACCTGCAGGTCCAGCCGGCCAGCGTCGATCTGCGACTCGGCAGGGAGTTCCTGGAGTTCCAGCACGCCAACATCCCCTGTATCCACCCCCGGAGCGAGGGAGAAGTCGACGAGTACGTCGAGGAGACAGTCGTCGACGCCGACGGGGAATACATCCTCCACCCCGGTGATTTCGTCCTCGGGACGACCCACGAGCGCGTCGAGATCCCAGACGACCTCATCGCCCACGTCGAGGGGCGCTCCTCGCTGGGGCGCCTGGCCATCGTGGTCCACGCCACAGCCGGCCTGTGCGACCCCGGATACCAAGGGCAGATCACGCTGGAACTCTCCAATCTCGGGACCGCACCGGTCGCGCTCACGCCGGGGATGCGCATCTCACAGCTCACGTTCACGGAGCTCAAGACGCCTGCAGAAAGACCGTACGGCGAGGAACGCGGCTCGAAGTACCAGAACCAGACCGGGCCCCAGGCCTCACGAATACGCGGTGACCGGGAGTTCGGTGGGGACCAGTAATGCGATTCGTCGAGGAACTGGTCGTCGAGGAGTTCCTCCCGACGTTCCGGTCGATGCTCGCGGAGGCGCTACGCGAGCGTGGGCTGACCCAGAACGAGGTCGCCGACCTGCTCGGCATCAGCCAGAGCGCCGTCTCGAAGTACGTCCACGGAGAGGTGGCGCGCAACGACCGCCTGCTCACGGACCGGCGGATGAAAGACCTCGTGGAACGCCTCGCTGGGGGGCTCGCCAGCGGCGAGATGACCCGCGTCCAGGCGCTCGTCGAGGCCGAGGTGTTCGTCCGCCAGCTCGAACAGGGCGACGTCCTCGCCCAGTTGCACGAGGAGTCGATGCCCGGCCTCGCCGAGTACGGCGACGACCGCTTCGCCGTCCACGACCCCGACAGCCGAGTCCGCGAGTCCGAACGCACCCTGGCGTCCGTTCGTCGGGGACTGCGTATCCTGGAGAATACGAGCGGGTTCGCGGGGCTGGTCCCGGCAGTCGGGTCGAACCTCGTCGAGGCGCTCTCCGTGGCCGAGGGCATCGAGGACGTCGCGGCCGTCCCCGGGCGCATCCTCGACATCAAGGGCAGCGTCGCGGTGCCGGGCGAGCCGGAGTTCGGTGTCAGCGAGCACGTCGCGACGGTGTTGCTGGCCGCTCGCTCGGGCGGCAGCGACGCGCGGGCCGCGGTCAACGTCCGCTACGACCCCGACGTCCTCGGGGCGCTGGAGGATGCTGGACACCGGACCGTCGAGTTCGACCCCGAAGCCCCCGTCGAGGAGGCCGTCGCCGCGGCGGTGTCCGCGAACCCGGGCGCGACCGTCCTCTACCAGACTGGCGGCGAGGGGATCGAACCGATACTGTACGTGCTGGCGGCGGACGCGCCGACCGCCGCGCGTGCGACACGGGACATCTGATGGCCGACGACGTCGTCGCCACCCAGTCGTTCTACGGACGCTGGGCACGAGTCTACGACTGGGTGGCGACGGCGCCGGGGGTCGAGTCCTGGCGGACTCGTGCTGTCGGCGCACTCGACCTGGACCCCGGCGACACGGTCGTCGAGATGGGGTGTGGGACGGGGGCGAACGTCCCGCACCTCCGCGAGGCGGTCGGACCGGAGGGGCGCGTCGTCGGCGTCGACCTCACGCGTGGGATGCTCCGGCGGGCACGCGAGCGGGTCGACCGCGAGGGCTGGACGAACGTCGACCTCGTGCAGGCCGACGCGACTCGTCCCCCCGTGGCCGGCCCGGTCGACGCCGTGCTCGCGACGTTCGTCGTCGGGATGTTCGCCGATCCGCGCCCCGCCGTCGACGGCTGGATGGACCTCCTGGCCCCCGGCGGGCGAGTCGCACTGCTGAACGCCGGCCGTTCGGACCGGGCGGTCGCCCGCCCGCTGAACCTGGCGTTCCGTGGATTCGTCCGCGCGGCCGCGCCGGGCAAGCGGGGCGTCTCGCCGACTCGCAGTCTCGAACGACGCGTCGCGACCGCCCGTGACCAGGTCCGAACGCGCTCTACGGACGCGGGATTCGAGCGGTTCGGACTCGGCTATCTCGGCCTGCAGTGGGGCGAGCGCGGGCCGAAGACGGACTGATAGTGCTTATTGTAGATTATCGAAGTTGCAAGGCTCAAACCTCGCCTTCAGGGTGGGGGGATGTCAATGCTGTTCCTGGCGGACTGAAAGGGTGAGACGCGCTCGCGCCGGAGGGGAGGCGCTGAGCGGGTCGAGGGCCTTCAGCGCACACTGTCGAGTCCGTTCACGAACCCACGGACGACTCCGAACGACACTCCACCAGCGTCATCAGTCCTGCACCCGAAGCCGGTTTCATGCCCTCCGAGACGGACGCACTCCTCCGGTCGATCCGCCGCTGGCTCAAAGTCGCCGTGTTCCTCCTGGGCGTCACGCTCGTCACCCTCTCGAACGTCGGGTACACCGCTGCTGGCTACGAGTCGGGCGCGTTCTACGCGACGACGGGACTGATCGGCGGCATCGTCGCGCTCGCCGCAGTCCTGGGTGTGCTGGTCGGTGTCAGCAACCCCAATCCGGCCGAGCCGTCGAACCCGGGAGATAGCACAGACTGACCGCGCTACTCGACCCGATACCGCTCGGCGTGACCGTCGCAGAACTCGGGCTCGTCCAGCTGTGCCGCCACGACACCGGGCTGGCGATGGGGATTCGCGAGTCGACACCCGTCCTCGTCACAGAAGCCCTCGCCAGTCGCGAGATAGTGGCAGGTCTGTAGCACGTAACCCTTCAACGCGTCAGTCGTGCGAGGGTCGTCTTCGACCAGGAACGCCCCCTCGACGTCGTTTTCCAGGACCTCGCGGGGCGGCGCACCCCCCGACAGGAGGGCGTGTTTCTGCTGTTCCCTGTAGTACTGCTCGGGCTTTGCGGGCGCTTCGTAGAGGCCGGGAACCGAGACCAGTCCGGGCTGGCCCAGCACGTTCACGCGCTTGTGCCAGCGACCGTCGTGGTCGCCCCAGGTTCCCACGACGCGGTCCAGCAGGGGCACGTGCAGGTGGTCGAGACCCCGTTCGTCGTCGGGCAGGAGGCGACCCAGAATCTCCTGGACCGCCAGGCCGTCGTAGATGACGCCCCCGGCGCGCTCGGGGTTCGCGATGGCCCGTTCCTCGTAGCGGACGACCCCGAGCATCGTGTTGCCCGTCTCGCGTTCGTGGGGCGAGAGGACGCGCGCCCCGGCGAACGACTCCGCGACGTCCGGATCGGGTTCTCCGTCCTCGCGGCCGTACAGGGAGAGAAACCGGTCGCGGACCCGCACCTCCGCGTCGACGCGTGCCGCGAGCCAGTCTGCGACCGCATCCGCGTCTGCGACGGTCGTCGGCGCGCGATACAGCGTGACTTCCTCGACCATACCGGCGGTCCGGTGTCGTGACAAAAACTGGTTTCGGGATCCACCGCGGACCCGGTGGCTGCTTTTCGGCTCTCTCGTGTAGATGGATGTTTTTATACATTGATGTACTATTGCATCCAGCAGAGAGCGATGGCGGACAATAGATTCGAGGTAGAGACGGACTGTCTCACGATCGGACGGACGTTCGCGGAGTATCGTCGGATGCTGGACCTGTCACCGGAGACGCTGTCCGGAGAGACGGTGCTGGACTGCGGGGGCGGCGCGGGGGCGTTCACGGCGATGGCCTCGACGCTGGGGGCCGACGCGGTGGCGGTCGACCCGCTGTACGGGCCGCCCGCGGCCGAACTGGAGGCCGGCCTCGACGAGGCGGTCGAGCGCAACATCGCCCAGTTACGCGAGAAACGGGACCTGTTCGTGTGGGACTACTACGGGGACGTCGACACACGCGAGCGATACCTCCGGGCGGCCTACGAGCGGTTTCTCGCCGACTACGCCCACCACCCCGAGCGCTACGTCGACGGGGCGCTGCCGGAGTTGCCGCTCGACACCGCTTCGGTCGACCTCGCCGTCGTCACGAACCTCCTCTTTCTCTACGACGACCGACTCGACGGCGACTTTCACGTCGCCGCGCTGCGGGAACTGGCACGGGTCGCCCGCGAGGAAGTGCGCGTGTTTCCGCTGGAATCCCTTGAGCGAGAGCGGTCCGGATACGTAGTCGAGACGACCGACGCGCTCCGCGCCGACGGCCACGCCGTCGAGACTCGGGAGGTTCCCTACGAGTTCCAGCCCGGCGCGACGGAGATGCTGGTCGTCGAAGCGCAGTGATCAGCGCCCGAGGAGAGACAAGCCGCGCTCGCTTCCGGTCACGTCCTCGCGGACTGCCTTCGCGACGTGCTCTGCGCTGATCAGGCACATCGGGACACCGATCCCAGGCGTGGTGTACCCGCCGACGTAGTAGAGTCCGTCGGGGCCCTCGCGGTGGCCGGGGCGCAACGGCCCCGTCTGCCGGAGCGTGTGTGCGAGACCGAGCGCCGTCCCCTGCGGAGCGTTGACCCACTGTGTGAACTCAGAGACGCAGGCCTCGCGCTCGACGACGATCCGATCGCGCAGGTCGACGCCGGTGTGGTCGGCGATGTCGGCGAGCACTTTCTCGCGATACCACGAGCGGGTGCTCTCGTCGTCGGTGAGACCGGGCGCGACCGGGACGAGTACGACGACGGTTTCGTGCCCGTCCGGCGCGACCGAGTCGTCGGTCAGCGACGGGACGTTGACGTAGTAAGCGGGGTCTTCGGGCCAGGCCGGGTCCTCGAAGATCCGCTCGAAGTGGTCGCCCCAGTCGGTCGGGAGCACGAGCGTGTGGTGTTCCAGTGTGTCGAGACTTCCCTCGACGCCGAGATAGAGCATGTACGCCGAGGGCGCGTACGTGCGCTCCTCCCAGTAGCCGGGGTCGTGAGTCCGGTCGGGTGGCGCGAGCAACTCCCGGTCGACGTGGGCCGGGTTCGCGTTACAGACCACGCGGTCGGCAGTCAGAGGGTCGGATCCACTGTTCCCGTCGTGGCTCCCTTCGCGGTTCTCGGTCGTGAGGGCGAACCCATTGCCGTCGCGGTCGATGGCTGTCACCGTGGTTCCCGTCCGAAACTCGACGCCTCGTTCGCGCCCCAGTTCCCCGAGGCCCTCGACGACGCTGTAGAGGCCGTCCTGCGGGTAGAACACGCCGAGGTCGAAGTCGACGTGCGCCATGAGGTTGTAGAGCGCCGGCGTGTTGTGGGGCGAGCCACCGAGGAAGACGAGCGTGTACTGGACGAGCTGGCGGAGTTTCGGATGGTCGAAGGACGAGCGAGCGTGGTCGTCCATCGACCCCAGCAGCGAGAGCCCGCGAGCCGAGCGCGCGACGTCGAGGTCGAGGAAATCCCACAGGCGCTCGCGGTCCTCGTAGACGAACCGGTCCATCCCGGCCTCGTAGGTGAACTGGGCCTCGTCGAGGTACTCGCGGAACGCCTCGCCCGCCCCCGTCTCGTAGGACTCGAACAGGTCCGCGACGGCGGCGGGGTCGTCGGGGACGTCCACCCGGTCGCCGTCTTTCCAGAACACCCGGTAGTGGGGGTCGAGCCGCTCGAGGTCGTAGTAGTCGTCGGGCGTGCGGTCGAACGCCGCGAAGTACCGCTCGAAGACGCCGGGCATCAGGTACCAGGAGGGGCCGGTGTCGAAGCGAAACCCCTCGACTTCGATGCGGTTGGCGACGCCACCGAGGCGGTCGTTTCGCTCGACGACGGTCACGTCTACGCCCATCGCCGCCAGACAGGGGGCTGTCGCCAGGCCGCCGATACCGCCCCCGACGACGACGGCGGACTCGCCGGCCAGCGGCGTCCCGTCCAGCCGCGGAGGGTCGGGTGTCGACTCCCGTGACATGGCCGGAACACAGGACACGCCCACCAAAACACCCGCCGGCGTTTTCGATGACTGGGAACGCCGACCCGCCCTTTTACCGGTCCAGTCCTCGGCTCCGATCGATGGCGTACGCAACCACCGGACGGACGGAGCGACCGAGCGGGGTGACGGCCCGACTGGTCGCCGGGTCACGCGTCGTCTTCGCCGCACTCACTGCGGCATTCGGGCTGGCCGCGCTCGTCGGCACGCACCTCTCGATGGACGTCCAGGCGGCGGTCTATCTCGGGCTGATGGGAACAGTCAGCCTCTGGCACGGCGGGTTCGAGCACGTCGCCAACCTCAGAGGGCGCGGCGACCGGTTCCAGTTTCGCTACCTCGCGGCGTATCTCCTCCTCGTCGCAGCGGCGGTCGGTGCCTACCTCGTCGCGCCGGTCGTCGGCCTCACCGTCGCCGTGGCCGTCACGGTCCTCAAGGGCGGCTACGGCGGCCTGTCCGTCCTGGAGCGACTCACGGACGCCGACCTCGACCACCTGCGCTCGCCCCGGCGGCGCGCAGTGGGCGCGCTCGTCCGCGGTGGCGCGGTCATGGTGGTGCCCTACGTCACGCATCCCGGCGTCTACAGCGCCGTCGCGGGGGCGATAGTCGCGTTCTTCGACCCGGGAGCGGTCGGCAGAGTCGCACCCCTGTTCCACCCGACTGTGCGGAGCGCGGTCGCCGGCGCATACGCGGGGCTCGTGCTCGCGTATCTCGCCTACGCCCACCAGCGGACGGGCGGACGCGCCTGGCTCCTCGAGACGAGCGAGACGCTCCTGCTGGTCGTGTACTTCGCGGTCGTCCCGCCCGTGGTCGCCGTCGGCGTCTACTTCCCGTGCTGGTACGCCGCCCGCCAGGTCGCTCGGATGGCCGACGCCGGCGACGCGGAGCCCGCGCTGGGCCGGGTCGCAACACGCGTCCTCCGGGGCGGACTGCTACCGTGGGTGGGCGCCGTCGCGATCCTCGCCGGCCTCGCCGTCTGGCTGCCCGGGCCAGAGTCGGCGACGGGGTGGGTCGCGCTGTACAGCGTCTTCGTCGCCGCAATCGCACTGCCCCACGTCGTCGTCGGCGGGTGGCTCGACCGCACACAGGGGATCTGGTCCGTCGACTGATCTCCCGAGATTCTCCCACACGGCCACAACTGGTTTGTCCCGGTCGGGCGCAGGTCCGGTATGGTCGACGCCCGCGAGTACCACCAGCGGACGAACCACTCGCCGGAGCGACTCCGCGAGCGCTCGTTCGAACTCGACTTCGACAACCAGCCCCGCCCGTTCAAGATCTACGCCGACCTGCCCGCCTTCGACCCCGGTGAAGACCCCGACCCGCCCCACACCCCCGCGCTCGCCGCCATCACGCCCGACGACCCCGCGCCGCCACGGGCCGCACCGGCGCCCGACGGCGACCCACACGTCCCGACGCTGTGTCACTACGCCGCGGGCGTCACGAAGACGCTCGAACGCCAGGGCCAGACGGTCGAGTACCGCGCCGCGGCCTGCACGGGCAAACTCTACCACGTCGACCTCTACGCCGTGACCGGCGACTGTGGCGCGTTCGACCCCGGAATCTATCACTTCGACCCTGCCTCGGGGACGTTCGACGTCCTCCGGGAGGGCGACTATCGGGGAGTGCTCGCCGCCGCGACCGGCAACTATTCCGCCGTCGCGGACGCCCCCGTCACGGTCGTCGCCACTTCCGAGTGGTGGCGCAACGCCTGGAAGTACCGTGAGCGCACGTACCGCCACGCCTTCTGGGATTCGGGTACCATCGTCGCGAACCTGCTCGCCGTCGCCCACGGGGGCGGCCACCGCGCTGACGTCGTCGCCGGGTTCGCCGACGACCCCGTCGTCGACCTGCTGGGGCTCGACCCCGACGAGGAAGCACCGCTCGCGCTCGTCCCGGTCGGGTCCGGCGCGCCGGTCGACGGTGCCGACGCGGCCACCGCTGGGGCCGATGTCCCGACGGTCGACCCCTTCGACCCCGCCGTCGTCCGCGACTCCGACCCGGTCGACTACCCGCTGGTCCCTGACGCCTGGCGACAGAGTCGCCTCGCAGGCGACGTCCGGGCGTGGCGCGAGCGCTTCGCCGCCGAGTCCGCCGATACCTCCCTCGGTGCGAACCGTCCCGACGACTGGACCGAACTCGATCCAGTAGATAGCGAGACGGCGTCGGCCCGGCCCGTCGGAGCGACGATCGAACGCCGCGGGTCACTCAGGGAGTACAGCCACGACTCCCTCAGCAGGCGCAAGTTCGCGACGGTCCTCGACCGGGCGCTCGGTGGCGTTCCCACCGATTGCTTCGGGACGAGTGCGCTGGCCGGCCTCGTCGACGTCTACTGTCTCGTCCACGCCGTCGAGGGCGTGGAACAGGGGATATACGAGTACCATCCCGGGGCGTGTGCGCTCGAGCGCGTCGGCGACACCGACCGCGAGACGGCCGGCGAACTCGCGCTCGGTCAGTCGGTCGTCGGCGACGCGGCGGTCGACGTCTACCTCGTCGCCGACGTCGACAGGGTGGTCGAACGCTTCGGGAACCGCGGCTATCGGCTCGCGCAACTGGAGGCAGGGATCGACCTCGGACGACTCTACCTGGCGACGTACGCCCACCTCGGCCTCGGCGGGCGCGGATTCACCTTCTTCGACGAGCAGGCCGCCGACCACCTCGGGACCGACCAGATGCCGATGACGCTGTTCGCGTTCGGCCACGCCAGGTAAGGGTCCGGAGCGCGTGGTTCCAGCCGGTCAGATATCGCGTGAACGAGCCACTCCGGGTCAGACGTCCGCCTGGACGAAGTGGTAGACGTCGAGTTCGCTCAGCGAGACGTGGCGCTCGCGCTCGTAGTCCAGCGTGTCCATGCTGCGCATGAGCTGGTCGGTCAGGTCGACGAGCGCGTACACCGCCAGGATCACGCCGGCGACGCCGAAGGCCGCGGTGAACCGGTCGAAAAACAGCGGCGTCAACAGCACCGACGCCGCGTCCATCGCGGCGAGCGGCACGAGCAGCCAGCACGACAGGAGCAGTCCCGGTTTGAACAGGCGCAGGGCGGACTCGCTCCGGTCGGCCTCGGCGTCTGGACTCGCAGTCGCCTCGCCCTCGTCGCTGCCCGACTCGGCGTCGGCAGGTTCGATACCCTCGCCCGTTGTCCCAGCGTCGTCCCCGGCCGTCTCGGTGCCGGCGTCCGCACTCTCCTCTCCGCCCCACCGGGACCGTGCGTAGCGGACGCCGAGGAGAGCCAGCAGCGCGAGTGCGGCGAGGGTCACGAGTCCGCCGACCGGCGAGAGGTCGACGCCGCCGAACGTCCAGAGACTCCGGCGGACGTTGGGGGAGGCGGGCGGTTGCGTGCGACCGACGTAACTGCCGGCGACCTTCCAGACCGTCAGCGGCGTGACGTCGGGGATCCAGGCGACGTTGCCCTGGAAGCGTCCCTTGCCGAACATCCCGCCGAGCAGGTTGAAAAACCACGGGATCGAGAAGACTCCGACGGCGAGTTGGGTGCGCGTCCACCCCTCGTACCACTCGTGGTCGGCCGCGTCGGGGTCGAGCCCGAGCGCGACGTAGACGTTCTGGGCGAGCGGTATCAGCGCGCCGAAAGCGTGGGTGTATATCAGCAGGAGGGTGACGGTCCCGTACGTCCAGGGGCCGGCCCACCAGGAGTCGTCGTCGAACAGCCACGTGAGCATCGACCACATCGACACCAGCGCCAGCAGCGTCATCAGCGCGTACATCCGCGCCTCGCGGGCGTACCAGACGTAGAACGGCGAGAGGGCGAACAGCCCGGCGGCGACCAGTCCGACGCGGCGGTCGTACAGTCGCCCGGCCACGAGATAGACCAGTCCCATCGACCCCACGTCGAGGACCGTCGACAGCGACCGGAGGCCGACGTCGCTGACGCCGACGACGCCGACCCAGTAGTCCAGAACGACGTAGTACAGCGGCGGGTGCGGATCGCTCGCCGAGAGTGACACCGCGTTCAGCAACGGCCCCCCAGGTGGAGTGCTTCGACCAGGAACACTTCGTCCCACCAGAGACTCTCGGCACCCAGTCCCCCGGCTCTGAGGACCAGCCCGACGAGCATCACACCGGTCAGGGCGACGTGGTGGCGCTCGACCCGGTCCAGCCGTACCCGGTCGAGGACGTGGACGTCGACGCTCGACATCACTCACTCTCCCGTCGTTCGACCCCGCCGTTCCCCATCGGTAACATGAGCGTACGGCAGTCCCGTCGTGGAGTTAAAATTTCTACCTGACACGTAAGTCAGGAGAGTGGTCGACACGAGGTTCGGGTGACAACCGGTCCGCGAGTGCTCAGTCGTCGGCAGGCGTGACGTTGCGCGAGGTCAGGTCGACGGGGTCGGCGTCGACGCCGAGTTCGTCGATGGCGACCTGCGCGGCGCGCTTGCCCGAGACCAGCATCGCACCGAAGGTCGGGCCCATGCGCGGGAGGCCGTACGTCGTCGCGGTGGCCATCCCCGTCACGACGAGGCCGTCGTGGGCGAGACCGGTGTGTTCGACGACGGCGTCCTCGCTCTCGCCGACCCACATCGAGTCGTGCCCCGGCGAGTCGTGCCCCGGCGCGCCGTAGGAATCGTCGCCGGTCTGGTCCATGCCCGCGTTCGTCTTCGAGTCCTCGATACCGGGCGCGTTCAGGACGCCGCGTTCGTCGAGTTTCTTGACCGCCATCGCGTCGTGACCGGTCGCGTCGATCACGAGATCCGCCTCGACGGCGATCGGATCGACGCAGGTGATCTCGCGGGGCAGCGCGTGGACCGGCGTCCAGTTCATGACGATCCCGCCGACCCGGTGGTCCTCGCGGATGACGATGTCGGTGAACTCGGTCATGTTCTGCATCTTCGCGCCGGCGTCACACGAGGCCTTGATCAGGCCCGAACACGCCTCGGGCCCGTTGGCGACGTACAGGCCCTCCGAGTCCTGGGACTGCTTGTAGTCGACGTCGAGCTCGTCGAGTACCTGCTGAGCGGGGTCCCGGACGGTGACCTTGTTCATCAGGAAGCCACCCAGCCAGAAGCCACCCCCCAGATAGTTGTTCTTCTCGACGACCATCGTCTGGACGCCCCGCTCTGCGAGTTCCTTCGCGGCCATCAGCCCCGAGGGACCGCCCCCGACGACGATGACGTCCGAGTCCGAGAAGTCCATGAACTCCTCGGTCCACTCCTGGCCGATCGCCCGCGTCACTTCCGCCTCGCCCACGTTACTGAACTGGTCGAAGTCGCCGTTCTGGCTCATACAACCCGGTGTTAGTAGTGGGTGGTTTTACGGGTTTTGCTATCGGCTCGTCGCTACCGGGACGGGCCAGTCTCGAAAAACAGGGGCCTCGATGTGAACAGCGAGCGGATACTCCTCGTCTGTTCGCGGGTCAGCTCGCCCGCCCGATCTCGGATTCGGGGTTCGTCTCCTCGCTCGCGCCGCCGCGGTAGGTGTCGAGCCCGAGAGCGCGGTTGAGAACGCAGACTTGCGTGGCTCCCGTGACCACGAAGACGGTACCGACGAGCAGTCCGGCCGCGATCAGGGCTGCACCGAGCAGTCCCGCCACGGCGAACACCTCGAAGTAGATGCCCAGCGCGGCGACGGCGAGGATGGGGCCCAGGACGAGGCGAGCGATGCGGTCGTAGCCACCGACGTTTTTCTCCATAGCGTGTTCCACTACGCGGTCTGAAAATATAACAGTAGATGGACGTGTGGTAACACGCGGAGCCTGCAACGGGCAGGATTCATCTCAGCAACGATCGTCTGCCGGGCAAATATCCCGTCGGGACGTGGTAACAATCGAGAAACCGAGGTACGGACTGTCCGCTCGTCCGCGGCCAGCGACCGACGGCGGTCACCCGAGATGGGGAGAGGTCGACGACGAGTCGCTCCGGGCGTAGCGGTCGCCGTCGTCCCAGGTCCGCAGGCTCGAGTGGGTCTCGAACAGCGCCGTGTCGAAGTGGTCGTCGGTGATCGCCGACCCGTCGCGGAAGGCGTTGCGCGCCGCGTTCTCGGCCAGCAGTTCGATGTCGCTCGCCGCGTACCCGTCGGTCCCCTCGACGACTCGTTCCCAGTCGACGTCGTCCGCGACCGGCCGGTCGGCGAGGTGGATGTCGAGGATCGCCTGCCGCGCCTCGGCATCCGGCGGGGGAACCTCGACGCGCTCGTCGAACCGCCCCGACCGGCGGATAGCGTCGTCGACGTCCTCCAGCAGGTTCGTCGCCCCCACCACGACGACGTCCTCGCCTTCCAGTCCCTCGAGTTCCGTGAGCAGCTGGTTGACCATCTGCTGCTGGCTCGTCTGCATCCCCCCGCGGCTCCCGGCGATGGCGTCGATCTCGTCGAGAAAGAGGACACACGGGGCGTTCGCTCTGGCGACCTCGAACAGGTCGGCGACGTTCTGTGCGGGTTCGCCCATCCACTTGCTCGTCAACTCCGCCGGCGACACCTCGAGGAACGCGTGGCCGACCTCGCCCGCCAGCGCCCCCGCCAGGTAGGTCTTCCCACAGCCCGGCGGGCCGTACAGGAGCAGTCCAGTGAGGACGTCCAGGCCGTACTCGGCGTAGGCCTCGGGGTTCTCCAGTGGCTCGACGACCGTCTCCCGGAGGCGGTCTTTCAGGTCGGCCATCCCGCCCACGTCCGCGAACGTCCGACCGACGTCGGGGTCGACCAGTGACCGCGCCGAGAGGTCGACGCCCTCGGGCTGGACGACCCGGGTCCCCTGCTCGTGGGAGACGCCGACCCAGTCCTCGATGCTGGACGGCGTCCCGTCGACTGCCCGGTCGAGGTGGGACTGTCCGATCGGCTCGCCGTCTTCCAGCGCCGCGCGGGCGGCGTTCTCCGCGAGGAGTTCGAGGTCGCTCGCGGCGTAGCCGACCGTGCGCTCGACGACGGGTTCCAGGTCCAGGTCGTCGACCTGGGGCCGCCCGGCCAGGTGGAGGCGGAGTATCTCGCGGCGGGCCTCGGCCCCCGGCGCGGGCACCTCGATACGTTCGTCGAAGCGACCGGACCGGCGGATGGCCGGGTCGACGTCCTCGACGAGGTTGGTCGCCCCCACCACGACGACGTCGTGGTCGTCCAGCCCCTCCAGCTCCGTGAGCAACTGGTTGACCTGCTGCTGTTCGCTGGTGTTGGTCGCCCCCTCCCCGTCGCGGTCGCCGGCGATCCCGTCGATCTCGTCGATGAAGAGCAGACAGGGCGCGTTGGCACGAGCGACCGCGAAGACGTCCGCGATCTTCTGTGCGGGTTCGCCCATGTACTTGCTCGTGACGTCGGCGGGTGACACCTCGACGAACGAGTGACCGAGTTCACCCGCCAGCGCCCGCGTGACGTAGGTCTTGCCACAGCCCGGTGGACCGTGGAGGAGCACCCCGTTGACGACGCCCAGCCCGTACTCGGCGAAGCGGTCGGGGTTCGCCAGGGGTCGCACGACCGTGTGTCCGAGCGTCTCCTTCAGGCCGGCCATCCCGCCGACCTCTCCGAAGCCGTGGTCCGGCGAGGGGTCGACCAGCGAGTCGGCGTTCACCTCGACGCCCTCGGGCTGGACGACCTCGGGCTCGCTATCTTCGCCCGTCCGGTCGACGGGCGTGTCGCCGTGCTCTCGGTTGATCCCCGGCGCACTCGACTCACTCCCGGACCCGCTCCCGTCGGTTCCACTCGCAGACCCGCCCGTCGCCTGCTCGACACGGTCGGCCCGGACCTCGTGCCCGTAACGGTCGACCACCGTCGGGTCGTCTCCGACGTAGTTGCCCAGCCAGCCGTCGACGTGGTCGTCGCCGACGTCGTCCAGGTCGCGAAACGAGGCGAGATAGCGCCGGTCGACCCGCTCGGAGCCGAACTCGGCCAGCCAGAACGGCAGGTACACCCTGCTCACGTCGGTCACCTCGATGCCGCCGTCGGGGTCGAAGTCGTTCGGCACGCCGTAGGTGTCCTTGAACCGGTTGAGAAAGACGGCGGCGTCCTCGGACCCGACGACGGTACGACGCTCGCGGTAGTCGGTCAGTCCCTCGACGAGGACGGACCTCGCGCGGTCGCTCGCCGCCTGGAAAGTCACCATCACCGTCCGGCCCAGACCGGGATGGCCGGTCCCGAGGTCGAACTCCCCTGACGGGACCGTGACCGGGTCGCCCGTCCCGCTGACGTACCGGTGGACCCACTGGTCGTTGCCGTCGACGAGACCGTCGAGCAGCGTCGTGCCCGTCTCGCGCTCGCTCCCGAACGAGAAGAGGTTCGACGCGTCGTACTCGAACTCGACCCGGAAGGCGGGATAGAGGACGCGGTGGAGTCGTTCGAGTCGTTCGTCGGGTAGCGGCGTGACTGTCCTGGCTTCGAGCGTCTCCCGGGCGTCCGATTCGGACGGCAATCGCCTGTCGAACGCGAACTGTGTCGGTATCATGAGTCGCCCGAACTGCGCTGTCTCATCTCCCGAGGGTCGCCAGTATCAATCTTGTCACATCTCGTCGGGGTGAGCGACCTGTCGGCGCCGAGTTGACCCCGGCCCGGGGACGACTGGCGACCGGTCAGTCCACCTCCCGGTCACTGGCTGTCGGCACCGTCGTCGTCGCTGCCCGGCCCCTCCCGGATCGCCCGCTCGGCCGCTGTCAGTGCCGCTTGCGCGTCGAAGTCTCGAATGATACCTTCGAGCGTCTCTCTGTCTGCGTCGCGTAACTCGCGGGCGTGGGCGGTGATGTTGGGGACCGCCCTGATCACGTTGTCCACGATGGGGACCGTCGCGGCCTGTGCCGACCGCGAGAGGGGGTTGAGGTCGATAACGACCTCGGTCTTGTCCATCGCGCCCAGCGCCTCCGCGCGGTCGCCGTCCTCCAGTGGGACGAGTACCACGTCGGCGTCGCCGATACCGTCGGCGTCGACCTTCGCGCGCTCGTGGTCCAGTCCCGGGATGCGTCCGTCCGCTTTCAGTCCCTTCACGTTCTCGGCGCCGTGCTCGCGGAGGTGGTCGGCGATGGCCTGTATCCGCTCCTCGGTGCGGTTGAAGAGATTGACTTCCAGGTCGGCGCCCGTGACCTCGGCGAGTTCGACCACCTCGCCGGGGACGAGCGCGGCGACGTTCCCGTTGACCGAGACGACGGGGTGGCCGGCCAGCAGGAAGTGGGCGGCGGCCGCGCGTGCGGCGTCGTCGGCGCTGGGGATGGTACGCTCGCCGAGGAGGTAGTCGTAGGCCTCGCCGCGACCCTGCGCGATGAGCCCCTGCCGGGAGGTGATACCCTTCTCGACGCCCGCCTCGATGCGGTGGCGGGTCACCAGCGACTCGTAGCGCGGGTGGCTCTCGGGCACGTCGACGTCGGTCATACTCCGGGGGAGCGTCCCGACGACCGAAAACCGATCGCTTTCGCTCGGCCGGTGGGTGGTCGGACGTCCGGGTTCACTCGACGGGGCCGGGATCGCCGGGCGGCGAGAGGATCGTCGCGCCCGTCGGGTCGATCTGGCAGACCTCGGGGTCGTAGCCCGCGTCGGAGAGCCCGGTATCGAGCGCGACGACGGTCTCGCCGAGCATCCCCATCGCGGCGTCGCCCCCGGCGTCGGTGACGTCCGTGACCACGTCCTGGACCCACCCGGTCAGCAGGCCGGTCTCGCGGGCGAACGTCCGGGAGGCGCGCATGAACGTCGCCAGCGTGGGTTCCTGGACCAGGTCCGAGAGCGCCTGGCGCCCGGGCTGACCGAGCGCGTCGACGTCCCCCTCGATCACCTCGCTCGTCGAGAGTTCGCCCTCGACGAGGTACTCGACGCGACGGCGCTGGGGGATGGCGTCCATCCTGTTGTGCTGGGGGCTACCCGGTTCGAGGCGGATGGGTGCGCCGCCGTGGCGCTGGGCGACGACGTCGCCCAGGCCCGTCCCCGCCTGGACCTCCGCGCCGTGGGCGATGGTCGCGAGTTCGTACATCGAGAGCCCGCGCTCGAAGACGGCGTTGGCCCCGAGGGCAGCGCCGAGTGCCATCGCGCCCGAGACACCGAAGCCCGACCCCACCGGTAAGTCGGTGGTGCCACGCACTTCGGCGGTCACGCGGAGCGCGTCGAGGGTACGTTCGACGGCTTCCATCTCGACTTCGTCACCACCGAGGTACACCCCGGACTCATCGGCGCGTCGAACCGTGACGGTCACGCCGTCGGTGAGGACGAGGCCGGCGCCGGTCGAACCTGCGATCGTCGGGTCGTCGTCCCGTTCGACGGTGAAAAAGCCCGTCACGTGCCCCGGGACGAACGCCTGTGCGACGTCGGTCATAGTCGGTCGAGGTGGCCCCGCGTGTAATCAGTTTCGTCCCCGGGTGCAGTGTCTGTACGCTCCGGCTGTCGTCGGTTCGCTCGCGATTCCGGGCTCTCGACACCGCGCCTCCCCGTGGCAAACACTACGAGTTGGGCACGTATCTTAGGTTGTCTCTCACCCCATATCCGATCAGATGGTATCCACAGCCGTGCTTCAGGCGACACAGTCCGACGCGTTCGAACAGATCAGCAACGACCTGCTGTTGAGTTCGTCGCTCTGGGTGAACATCGCGCTCGCCGGGCTCTCGGCCCTGCTGTTCGTGTACATGGGCCGGAACGTCGAGGGCTCCCGGGCGAAGTTCATCTGGGCGGCGACGCTGATGATCCCGCTGGTATCGATCTCGAGTTACACCGGTCTCGTCTCGGGGCTGACCGTCGGGTTCATCGAGATGCCGGCCGGTCACGCGCTGGCCGGCGAGGAAGTGATGAGCCAGTGGGGACGGTACCTCACGTGGGCGCTGTCGACGCCGATGATACTCCTCGCGCTCGGCCTGCTCGCCGACGTGGACCGGAGTGACCTGTTCACCGTGATCGCCGCCGACATCGGGATGTGTATCACCGGGCTGGCGGCGGCGCTGGTCACCTCGTCGCTCGCCCTCCGGTGGGGCTTCTATCTGATCAGTTGCGCGTTCTTCGTAGTCGTCCTGTACGCCATCCTCTTCGAGTGGCCCGAGGACGCCGCGGCGGCCGGGACCGACCAGATATTCGGCACCCTCCGGATACTGACGGTCGTGCTGTGGCTCGGCTACCCGGTCGTCTGGGCCGTCGGCGTCGAGGGCCTCGCGCTGACGACGTCGGTCGGGATCACCTCGTGGGCGTACTCCGCGCTGGACGTCGGCGCGAAGTACCTCTTCGCGTTCCTCCTGTTGCGCTGGGTCGCCGCCAATCAGGAGACGGTCTCCGCGTCCGCGTCGACGGACACGACCGCCGGGGCCGCTCCCGCCGACGACTGACCGGCCCGACTGACCGACCGGTCACTCCCGTTCTCGTTCCGTCTCACGCGACTCTGTGGCAGCATCCACTGTTCGCTCCTTAGTGTGCTCGCGTGCCCGCTCGGCGAACTCCCGCGCGTCGGCGACCGACTCCGTTTCGAGCAGGCGCTCGACGCGAGTCTCGAACTCGTCCTCGTCGAGTTCTCCCCGTGCGTAGCGCTCGCGCAGGTCCGCCAGCGCCGCGTCGGTGTCGTCGGCGCGTCGCTGTGCCGGCTCGCTCTGTGACGGCCCCTCCTCGCGGGATTCGTACCAGCGCGCGAGACCGATAGCCATGGGGATCCCTCCACCGAACCCGACCGGAAAGGCGACCCAGAAGAAGGGGTTGCCGAGTGCCATGAGTCCGAACGCCACACCCAGCGTCAGGAACGTCACCGCCCCCGCGGCGACCGCCTGCAACGGCGTTTCGTCGTCGTCCCTCCACTCGCTACCCTCGTCTCGTTCCCGGTCCCGGTTCCACTCGTCGCCGGACATACCCACCCGTACGACGGGCCCGGTCTAATAACTGGTCTCTCCACTCACGCGGTCCCACAGAGAGAGGTGATTCGCGGGCTCGAACATTCATTACTCTGGAGTCGTCAATCCGACCCGATGCTTGTCGCGTCGCTGGTGACGGCGTTGGGTGTGTTAGTCGTCGCGACACTCACACAACTCAGGGGCTATCGGCTCGCGGGGACGATCGGGATCCCGGTCGTCGCGGTCTACGCGCTGAAGGAACTCGCGACGGTGCCGGTGTTCGTCTTCAGCACCGTCGTCGCCTCCGTCGCGCTCTGGCTGTTGCGACGCCGGACGCTCGTCTACGGCCGCGACGAACTCCTGTTCGCGATGGTCGTCGGGTCGGCCGTCCCGCTGGTCTTGCTCCTGACGCTCTCCGAGACGCTCGACGAGTCGTTCCGCAACGTCGTCTTCCTCGGGAGTATCCTCCCGGGACTGGCCGCCTACAACTACCACGGCGTCAAATCCGAGTACCAGGTCGCCGACGTCCTGGTGAGCGTCGGGCTCTTCGTCGGCCTGTTCGGACTCGGCTCCGCCCTCGTGTCGCCGGCGCTGGCCGAGACGCTCGGGACGCTGACGCCGCCGGTCCTCTACAGCGAGACCGCCGAAGTCGCCCACTGGCGGGGTGTGGTCGTCGCGAGCGACCTCCAGCGGACGATCCTCGCTCGCCCGCTCACGCTCGCCGTCTTCGCGGTCGGCATGGCCGGTTCCGAAGCGCTCCGTGGGCGATACGGTATCCGACTCGGCGTCATCGCGGTCGCCCTGCTGGCCGTCTACACCCTCTCGAGTGTCTGGCTCCCGGTCCTGTACGTCCTCACGCTCGCGGTCGCGTACGTCGCCCTGGCGGTCGTCCACCGGGCGTCGCTCCTCTACGGGCGCGTGCTCATCAGCGTCGGTGTCGCCGCGGGACTTGCCGCGGCGCTTGCCCTCGTCCTCGCCGGCATTCCCGTCGTCCGGGGGCTCTCGGCGTACTTCGTCGCCATCCTCGGGGGCATCAACGCCTACAACGTCCACGCGACGCCACCCCGCGAGCGGCGACTGGTCCCCCTCGGCCAGGTCGCGACCTTCCTTCCACTGGTGCTGGTCGCGCGGTACTTCGGCGAGGTCGGACCCCGGGGCGCACCGCAGGACCTCACGCTTCCGGTCGTCGTCGGTGGGCTCGCAGTCGCGCTCGGCTGTCTCGTCCTCGTCGAGGTCCTGAGTGTCGACCGGCCCGACGGCGAGGCGGTCTTCGCCGATTCGGTCCTCTCGGGCGGTGGTGGTTCGTGACGGGCTACGCCGGGGCGACCTTCGAGGTGTACCACGACGCCGGCGGGTGGGGATGGCGCCTCGTCGACGGCGACGAACCGGTCGCCGTCACCCGCCGGACGTTCGACTCGGCGGGGGCCGCCCGGGACGCCGTCGACGACGTGCGGGCGGCGCTCGCCGACATCGAGCACGTCGCCTTCGACGAGACGGACCCGGTGGCGGGCGACCCCGCGTTGCTCGTGCGCCATCGCGGCGACATCTACGAGTGGACACTCGAGGCCGAATCGACACTGGCCGTCGCCCACCACACCTACACGTCGGCCGACCGCGCGGCCGCGGCCGCCCGTCGACTGGCCGACGTGGCCATCGGCGCGCTGCCCGTGGTATTCGCCGGGAGCGACGCGGAACACGACCCGTACGAACCGTTCGAGGTCGGCGTGTTCGACGGCCTCCGGACCGTCGCCGCGTCCCTGCTCGGACGGGGGCGGCGCCACCGCTCGTTCCTCGACCGCGTCGACACCCGCATCGTCGTCTCGGGCATTCGCGGCAAGTCCTCGACGACGCGCAGACTCGACGACGTGTTCACCCGCCGGGGTTACGACACGCTGACGAAGATCACCGGCAACCGCCCCCACCTGCTCCGCAACGGAGACCTCGTCCCCATCGAGCGCCAGGGACCGAGAACGACCCTCTACGAGAACATCCGGGTGATGCGAACGTTCGTCGACGAACTCGACCGGTACTCCCCCGAGGACGTCGCGATCTTCGAGAACCAGGGGATCACCGAGTACACGACGCGACTGTTCAACGAGACGTTCATCCGACCGGACGTCGTCGTGCTCGCGAACGTCCGCCAGGACCACCAGGACACGCTCGGCAAGACCCGCCGTGACCTCGCGCGCTCCTTTGCCCGGTCGGTTCCGGTGGGCGCGCACGTCGTCAGCGGCGAGCAGAACGCGGCGCTCTCGCGGTACATGCGCGAGGAGGTCGAGGCCCGCGGCGGGACCTTCGAGCAGGTCTCGGTCCCCGACCGCCACGACGGGGCGATCGGTGCCGAGACGGTCCACGCCGTCGACGCCGTCCTCGAGTACCTCGAACTGGACCCGCTCCCGCAGTCCGAGACGGACCGGTACGTCGCGGCGATGCAACCCGACTGGCACCGCCTCCCCGGCGGGCGCGTCTTCAACGGGGCCGAGATAAACGACGTCGAGAGCACGGAGATGCTGCGCCAGCGACTGGCCGGCGACGAGGAGATACTGCCCTTTGTCTACCTCCGACCGGACCGGCGCTCGCGCTCGGCGTCGTTCGCCGAGTACCTGAACACACTGGCCGACCGCGATTTGATAGGGCGGGCACACGCCGGCGGCCGGCGCACTCGCGCGTTCGCCACGGCCGTCGACGTCCCCGTCGAACGCCACAGTCACACCGACGACGCCGACACCGTCCTCGAGACGATGCTCGAAGAAGGGTACCCGGTGATGCTCATGGGCAACACCGTCGACGAGTTCATGCGGGACATGGAAACGGCGATCGAACACCGCCTCGCACGCCGCACGGAACTCGAAGCGGACTGACCGCTCTCGAAACTGCCGGCTACTCGCGGACGACCAGGTAGATGACCAGCCCGATGAGCCCCAGGAAGAACGTGATGACCGCCCAGAGGACCGCGTTGTCCATGTGGCGGCGGGTCGCGTCACGGTAGACCCAGTAGGCCAGCGCGACCCAGAGAACGAACCCTCCAAGCCCGATGAGGATGAACAGGAGGAAGAATATCTCCACGCCACCCGGCATGCCCTGCAGCAGTAGCAGTGTCTGTTCCAGCATGAATCACCTGTTTTCCTGATACTGTCAAAAATCTTGCTACCGGAACGCGGTCTACCGGAGCGAGTACCGACACCGACACAAAGAGACTTTTATTGACATCACGGATCGAATTCGGAGCCGGCACCGGCCGCGTGTCGCCGCACTCCCGCTTGCGACCTCGCGTCCTACGGGCTCAGTCTCTGGCGGTCCCTGGGGAAGAGGACGGCCTCGCGGATGTTCTCCAGGCCGAGCATCGTCATGACGAGGCGCTCGCCGCCCAGCCCCCAGCCGGCGTGGGGGGGCATCCCGTAGCGGAACATCTTGGTGTAGTACTCGAACTGGTCGGGGTCAAGCCCCTGCTGTTCGAAGCCCGCGACCAGTTGCTCGTAGCGGTGTTCGCGCTGGCCGCCCGAGACCAGTTCCATGGAGGGGTGCATCATGTCGAAGCCCGTCGAGAGCTGAGGGTCGTCGTCGTGGTCTTTGATGTAGAAGGGTTTGATCTCGCTGGGCCAGTCGGTGATGAAGTAGTGCTGGCCGACGGCCTCGCCCAGCGCGTGCTCGGCCGCCGTCGAGAGGTCGTCGCCCCAGACCAGTTGCTCGTCTAACTCGCCCGTCGCGTTGATCCGCTCGATGGCCTCCTCGTAGCTCAGGCGCGGGAACGACTCCTCGGGCACTTCGAACGTCTCGGCCAGGCCGAGCGTCTCCAGTTCGGCCTGACAGTTCTCGGCGACGCCCTCGTAGGCCGCCCGCACGACGAGTTCGCAGGCGTCCATCGCCTCGGTATGGTCGTAGAAAGCCGACTCGAAGTCGATCGAGGTGGCCTCGTTGAGGTGGCGAGGGGTGTTGTGTTCCTCGGCGCGGAAGATCGGCCCGATCTCGAAGACCCGTTCGAGGCCCGACCCGACCATCAGCTGCTTGAACAGCTGGGGGCTCTGGTTCATGAACGCCTCGCGCCCGAAGTAGGTGATCGGGAACAGTTCCGTGCCGCCCTCGGTGCCCGTCGCAACGATCTTCGGCGTGTTGATCTCCGTACAGTCGAGGTCGCGGAACTGCTCGCGCACCGAGCGCAACACCTCGGCGCGGATCTCGAAGATGGCCTTGACCTCGGGCTTTCGCAGGTCCAGGGTGCGGTTGTCCAGTCGCGTGGGCAGTTCGGCGTCGACCTTCCCTGTCGGGTCGAGCGGGAGTTCGGGGTCGGCCTCGGCGACCACCTCGACGGACTCGGGGACGACCTCGACGCCCGTCGGGGCCCGCTCTTCCTCCTCGACGGCACCCGTGACGGCGAGGACGGACTCGCGGTGGACGTCGAGTCCCGTCTCCACGAGGTCGTCGTCCATCTCGTCTTTCTCGAACTTGACCTGTATCTTGCCGGTCGTGTCCCGGAGGACCAGGAATGCGATGCCGCCGAGGTCGCGGATCTCGTGGACCCAGCCGGCGACTGTCACCGTGTCGCCCGGCTCGGCGTCCGCGGTGTAGGTGCGGTCGTCCATACACCACCGTTTCGGTGGCCCCGACTTAAGCGCAATCCTTCCGAGTCAGCGGTTCACACACCGCGTGAGTGGGTCACACGGTCGGCCCGCCGAGGTGTATCCGGCGCTCACACGGTGTACCGGCGACCGCGGACCTGCACGACCCCCAGTCCGACGGCCATCGCGGCGAGATACGCCATCCAGAACTCGAGGTTCGGCGGGAAATAGAGCAACGCGAGGCCGAAGCCGACGTGGACGCCACCGAGGGCGAGGACGACTCCACCCACGAGGTCCGCCAGTCCCTCGTCGTCGGTCACCCGGTCGGCGTCGTAGCCGGCGATCAGGACCACGTCACCCCGATAGCGGATGCGATAGCCGAGATAGCCGATCAGGAGACCCGCGACCCCCATCAGCGCGACTGCCGCGAGCGTCTCCGTCCCGGTGTTCGGCGTCACGACCGTCGAGACATCCGACTGTCAGATAGCGGTTTCGGTCGCCCCGGTTCTGTTGAAACCCTCGACCGGAGATATGTTCTCAGTGTTCTGCTGAATACAGGGCGCACATGCTACGGTGGGATGCAGTGCTTGATACAAACCGTATGGAGGCCGGGCAAAACGGTCGCAGAGATCGCAAGATCCGACAGCTAGATTTTCTCGGATAGGTGGGCGTGTGGCGACGCATATCCGGACTCAGGTCTGAGGAGAGTCACGACCATCGCCAGACGTATTAGGCTATAGGCGAAAATATAAATTCATGTCGACACCAACTACGAGTGCCACCGAGGTCAATCAGCAGCCGTCTGCACGGGACACGCGACTCCGACTATGGAACGCGCTCATGGCTGTCCTCCACTTTATTCAAGGGGCGGCGATGGTCATTCTGGCCGACCAGGTTCTGTGGCCGATCACACGGACGAGGTACGGTTTCAACGCCGAAACCGAGACCATCTTCCCGGAGACAGTCTCGTTTATCGACATAGATCTCCCGCTGCTGGTGGCGGCCTTTCTATTCATTTCCGCGCTCGCGCATACCGCTATTGCGACCGTGTTGTACGAACGGTACGTCAACTATCTCGACAGGGGACTGAATCCATATCGCTGGTACGAATACTCCGTGAGTGCCTCGCTGATGATCGTCGTTATCGGCATGCTGGCTGGAATCTGGGATCTCGGAACGCTCGTGGGGCTGTTCGGACTCGTTGCAGTGATGAACCTCAGCGGACTCCTGATGGAAAGACGCAACGAGTCGACCGACGAAACCGACTGGACGCCTTATTGGGTTGGTGTCGTCGCCGGTATCGTGCCCTGGATTGTCATCGCGGTCACATTCATCGGCACGGTAACGGCCAGCGGCGGTGAGTTTCCCGAGTTCGTCATTTACATCTACGTCTCGATTTTCATTTTCTTCAATCTCTTCGCGCTGAATATGGTCTTGCAGTATTTTGAGACGTCACGATGGAAAGACTACCTCTTCGGGGAGAAAATGTATATTTTGTTAAGTCTCGTGGCCAAGTCCGCCCTCGCGTGGCAGGTGTACTTCGGCACGCTGAACTCCCCGATCTGAGTGCCGAAGGCGCCGATGGCCGCAGGGCCTCATTCAGTGCAACTGGAGTCCACATGTGATCACAACGCAGAATCAAGCCGGTAGTTTGAATCTCCCGAACTGGTCATATGGCGGATCCGTGGGTACCGCAGTGATGCATATACCCTCTGTATCTCGCACGCAGTTTGTATCAGTTTCTGAGGATTTCAGCAGAGCCGTCGCCGCGGAAAACCGGGCACCGGCACCCAGGGAGTGGTCAGCCGCCGGTACCCGGAGGGCACGCACGAAGACGGACCTCAGGACCCGTCGCCGCCGTCCGTCAACACCTCGACGTCGTCGCCGGCCTCCTCGTTCAGGAACGACGGGGTTTCTTCCTCCGGTTCCTCGTCTGTATACTCACGATTCCAGGCTCGACCGGTGTATTCGTGGCACATAGTCACACACCGCAGTCGGAACGCAGGACTGGTCACTCAAAACGGTTTTGCCGGTGAGGGTATCGGGAGACGGAGTAGATCGAAGGGGGCGTGACCGGTGTTACTCGGCGGGTGTGGCGGCGGTGGCGTCTTTCGCGCCCTCGACGGTCTCGCGGACGGCGTCGACGCCGTGGTCGTGGACGAGGTCGCCGACGACCACGGTGTCGGCGTACTGGGCCATGGTGTTGGCCGACTCGTAGTCGTGGATGCCGCCGCCGTAGAAGAGCGTGGCCTCGTCGAGGGCCTCGGCCGCGGCCTGGACCTTCTCGGGGTCGCCGAAGGTACCCGAGTACTCGACGTAGAGGATCTCCTGGCCGAGCATGTGTTCGGCGACCTCGGCGTAGGCGGCGACGCCCTCGGTCGTCAGATCGCAGTTGGCCTCGGTGAGGACGGCGGCGGCCGAGTCCGGGTTCAGGACGACGTAGCCCTCGGTGAACGTGCGCGACCAGTCGATGTCGTCGTCGAGGCGAACCCACTCCTTGTGGATGCCCGTGATCCAGGCAGGGTCGCCCGCGTTCAATACGGTCGGCACGAGATAGCCGTCGACGCCGTCGCGGTGGACGACGTTGGTGAGGTTCGATGGCTCGACGTACAGCGGGACGTCGTAGGCGGCACAGGCGTCGACGACGTCTCGCATCTTCTCGTCGGTGACGCCGGTCGTCCCACCGACTTCGATGGCGTCGGTGCCGCAGGTGACGACGTCCTCGAAGCTCTCCCCGTCGACGAGTTCTTTGTCCGGGTCGATCTTCAGGATGTGGTCCCAGTCCGCCCACGGCCTGCTCATACTCGCTCACACCGTACGACCGGATAAAACCGCTTCGGAAGCCGAAAACCCGCGTGGACGGCTGGAACGGCCCCCACGCCACCGAACCGAGGGAGCTCTCACGCCCGGGCCACCACCGAGACGTAGCCCACACGCCCGTCCTCGATGGCGGCTTCGAGGTCCGCGACGCCCCGCCGGAGTTCCCGGCCGCGGTCGCCCATCGCCCCGAGCAGGCCCTCGTAGTCGACGCGCTCGCCGACGCGGTCTCGCATCGCCAGCAGGTCCTCGCGGTGGTCGCGAGTGTACTCGACGGTC